>Ga0070746_10000423_pt1 | contig 24829 bp, 10 predicted proteins | sample VirMetDEL_Mar_21_FD_77016 | JGI IMG/M metagenome (GOLD analysis project Ga0070746, IMG submission 77016) | Aqueous microbial communities from the Delaware River and Bay under freshwater to marine salinity gradient to study organic matter... | ecosystem: Environmental > Aquatic > Marine >...
TCAACTGAATATACGTACGCAAACGAAGAGCAAATCCTCGGAAGAAGTAAAACCAATAATCCAAGAGTAATATTCTTGGACCCTGAAATCTACGGAGGCAGATACACTAATCCTCCATTTATGATTGAACCAGCAAACCATGGCGGATGGTATGGTTTCTCTTTGAATTTAATTCCAAAGCATGATTTTTGTAACAAAAAACAAGTTGACATCATTGGTTTTCCCTATATTAAAGATCAAGTCAACTTTTATTACAACAATTTACCAACAGATGAGAGATTACAGCAAGAAAAAGAATGTGTTGTTGAGCCCCCATTTAACAAAATAGCAAATCGTCAAACGAAAGCAAATCTTCATGGAATCTGTTCTGCGATTGTTAGAATGTACATGTCTCAAACATATTTGAACGGATATCCAATGTTCGCTAATATTTCGTTCAATTCAAACAATTATTCAAATGTTTTGTATGATTTTGTTGCCGATTTAATTCAAGATGATTTATCAGACACCCCAAATCGTGAAAATGCATTTGTTCGCTCAAAGCTGAAAAGAGAGAACTATTGGCTTCTATTCTTAGAGCAAGTTGTTGAGTCTTATCAGCGTTTAATTGACTACAAGGGTGTACGACCGCCAACTTCAACAAAAAAAGCACTCAATATTATTAGAAAAGTGCAAGCATTCTATAAGCAGCCTGACAAAACTGATATTGATCAATTGAGAGGAGCCAGATCGGAATTTCAGGCGCTCGCAGGAGAGATTGAAGAATTTGACCTCGATGTGTCTCCTAACGAATATGAACTGATAACTGAAAAGAAATACTTTAAGTTCTATCGTCACGCTTTGGCATATCAAGGTTGGGGCGAGGCAATATTCAGATCCAACAACACAATTAAATTGAAATATATTAGAAAAACGGATAGGTACCTCAAATACTTCAGATTGGTCAGTAAGATTTTCTGTATCCGTCTCGTAAAGAAGCAAGCAATGGAAGTTTTGTCCGAGTTTATTAAATACGAGGCTGATATATTATATAAAGATTTAGATAAGAAGATTAAGCCAAAGCCCCCAATTCATAAATTGATACCATACTTGTTGCAAGATCCTAAAATCTCTGTTAATCCACAATTCAAATACGGATTGCGTAAGCCCCTTGTGGAGCTTAGGGTTAATGGTGAGGGAGACTTTGGTCAAGTATATGATGTACAGCATAATATTTTTGATAGCAATCCTTTACAAGATGCTACGATAATAGAAGAAACAGAAGAGGCATCTGGGCCATCTCCAACTTCCGGTGGCTCTGCTTTTCAAGAATTTGGTGAAGCTGCTGATGAATTTGTATCCAATACAGCCGTCGGCGAGTTCGCAGAAAATGCCGGAAATACACTTGGTGGATTTCTGGGCAACAACGAAACTTCAGGACAAGGCGGCTTTGGTAACAACCAAGTGTCTGCTGCTACTCAAGAAAGATTTGATGAAATCAATAAGAGTGGACGTTTTATAATTGAAAGATACATTCGTGTAACAGATAAGGAGCAACCTCCTATTCAAGTGGCTTCACGAGATGAAAGATTATTTGGTGTTGTTAATATGGAAAAATTCCAAGAATATATTGGGAATCTTGATCAAGATAAAAAAATCTCTGATTATTTCGGCGACCTTCAATTTATCTATTCTCTGACTGTGGAACAATTGGTTGCTCAAGGCAAGACATTGAGACAACTTCAAGGTATGGGCTTATCTAAAGATATTGATGTTTTAACTCCGGAGGTTTTACAACAAAGGCTTGAGATAACACAAGATATGGTTGATTTTGATTTGGAGTCTTTGGGCCCTATTGGAATTACAGGATCTACCGGCCTGTCTTATGGGTTACGTCTGTGTTATTTTCCATCAGCAAATCTCCCAGCAAATCAACTGTCAGTTCCAAATGATATTGCAGTTGAAAATAAAGCCTTCAAACTTAAGAGAGTTGACGGAATACAAAATTCTTCTTTCATGATTCCTCTTGTTGAAGCAGAGGTTGAGATGGTAGATCAGCTTATATCTGATGTTAATTTCTTTGACGGGCCAAATGCCTTTGACCTCTATTGTATGTTCCGAGAACTTGAAGAAAAAGATGAATATAAGTTTCTTTTTAATAGTGCTATTCCTGTTCCGACTTATATGTCAATGTTTGCTCTATATTCTAATTTTGGCTTTGAAGCATCGTGGGGCCGCTCTGAAGATGAAAGAGATCGCCCTGAAGATAATAGCGATGAAGATGAAGACGATAATGATTTGGATATTGATGGAGATGGTGATGATTTTGATTTCAATATGTATAGTAAATCAAAGAAAAAGGCAAGAAGAATTTTTGTAAACTTTTATAATCAAAATGACTTTATTGATGACGATAATGCAGATCAAGATAGTTTGTTTGAGTTTATGAGATTATTTAACCCTTTTAAATTTAGATTGCCTTTCCGACTTCCTTGGTGGAAAAGAAGAAGACTTAGAGATTATCGCTGTGAAGATAATGACTAATTGGTTCAAAAAATTATAAAATTGTAATTAGTAGGAGGGTTTTCTATGACTTTTTCTCCAAAAAATATTCCAATAAGCATTACTGGATCGCAGTCACCAGTACTACACTCCGAAGTGCCACAGGGATTATCAGATTATGCTAATCCAACAATAACTGATCCAAAGATTGCTGCTAAATTTTTGTTTGAGAATATTTTGTTGACCAATCCGGGTGAAAACTTAGCTGACCCTAACTTTGGTGTGGGTTTACGTGGATTTTTATTTGATCCATCAGTAACTTTATTTGATCTCGAGACAACAATAAGCAGCCAATTATCTTCATACGCTCAAGGTATAAGTATTTTAAATGTCTCAGTTGATTTCAGCGGTGTTGATTCTAATTCAATTTCTGTTTCAATAAAATATTTAAACCCAGATAAAACTATTGAAGAATATTTATTGAACGCAGATCTCGGAACTCAGCCTTCTGCGGTATATGTATAGGATTTGTTTAGATGAAGAATAAAAAGTTGATTAAATACACAAGCAAAGATTTTGATTCAATCAAATCGGACCTTGTAGACCACGCAAAAAGATATTATCCCAACTCTTACAATGATTTTAGACAAGGTTCATTTGGATCTTTGATGTTTGATTCAGTGGCTTATGTCGGAGATATATTATCTTTTTATCTAGACTATCAAGTTAACGAAAGTTTTCTAGAGACGTCAATTGAATATGATAACATCCGACGACATGCTAAGAGAAACGGATACAATTTCTATGGCCGTCCCTCGGCATATGGAATCGCAACATTTTATGTTTTAATCCCAGCGGCTTCTTCTGGTTTGGGGCCTGATCAAAATTATTTGCTTCGCTTAAAGACTGGCACAAAGATTGACTCTTCAACCGGTGTGACTTTCATGCTCACAGAGGATGTTGACTTTGCCTCTCCAAGCAATGAAATTGTTGTTGCTCGTGTTGATGAAGCAACAGGAAGACCGACTTATTATGCAGTTCGTGCCACAGGTCAAGTTAAATCAGGAACTCTGTATAGAACAAACGTTCAAATTGGAGGATTCCAGAGATTTAGAAGAGAGAGAATTGGCCCTTCTTCTATAAATGAAATTATTTCCGTTTATGATTCCGAAGGCCACAGATACTATCAAGTTGACTATCTGTCTCAAAATACTGTCTTTATTGAGGTTGTAAACCAGAACGCTGCCAATGATGGTGTGAAATCTTTGCTGAAACCTTTTGTTGTTCCTCGTAGGTTTGTGATTGAACAAGATTCAACAGGGACATATATGGTATTTGGCCATGGATCCGATGAGGAATCTGATACGCAAATTAACGTTGCAGATCCATCTTCTGTTGCGCTTAAACTCACTGGTAGAAATTATATCACAGACACTGCCTTTGATCCAACCAAGTTGCTTGACACCAATGCTCTCGGAGTGGCTCCACAGAATACAACATTAACAATTGTCTATGGAGCGAACAACGGTGATGATGTCAATGTCCCTACAAATTCGCTCAACGCTGTTCGTGAATTGATATACGAATACCCAGATTCATCGCTTGTTAATCCAATACAATCTTCGTTTGTTATTAATTCACTTGAAGTTACAAATGACCAGAGAATTATTGGAAACACCCCAACTCCTTCACCAGATGAAATCAGAATTAGATCATATGGTGCTTATGCTTCGCAAAATAGAGCAGTTACAAGAGAGGACTACGAGTCTTATATTTATCTTATGCCTCCGAAGTTCGGCTCAATCAAAAGAGCATCTGTTATAAATGACCCTTCTTCTTCAAATAGAAGATTGAGTCTCTACGTTGTGTCGGAGGATAACGACGGAAACCTTCAGACTTCTAATGACACACTTAAGCAAAATGTAAAAACTTGGTTAAATCGTAACAAAATGCTAAATGACAGCATTGATATTTATGATCCATATATTATTAATGTTGGCTTCACTTTTTACATTTCAGTTGAATCAACATATGATAAACAAGTTGTGCTAAACAATTGCTTTAGCAGATTGAACTCAATGTTTTCAGATAAGATGTATGTTGGTGAACCTTTGTATATTGCAAATATTTATAAAGAATTAAACAAACTTGATGGCGTCATTGATGTTCAAAACGTCGTGTTTAATATAAAAAATGCTGCTAATTATGCAAGTTCTCCTATCTCAATACAAGAACTGCTATCAAATGATGGGACCTACCTTAAGACTCCAAAAAACGCAATCCTTGAGATAAAATTCCCCAATCTTGACATCAAAGGAATAGCAAGATAATGATTAAAAAGATTTATGCTAACGCTGACAACACAATAACCAACGCTCATATTCCAAGATCAAACGGGTTTTCTGAAACTCGAGCAACCGGTTCAAATATGGGTGCCGCTGATATTCTTGAAGTCTACGGTCTATATGCGAATTATAATACATCATCTGCGGAAATTTCAAGAGCTTTGATTCAATTCCCAATGTCTGAAATTGAAACAATGAGATCATCCGGTGAAATTCCAGAATCAGGATCTGTAAATTTCTTTTTAAATCTAAAAGATGCTCCATCGATGGAAACTCTTCCGTCAGATTATAAAATTTCGGTCTATGCTATATCTTCTTCATGGCAAGAAGGGTTTGGGCTTGATATGGATAACTACAGCGATCTAACATACGATACTGTTGGATCAAACTGGATCCAACGCTCTGGCTCAACATCATGGACAACAATTGGCGGAGACTACCTGACAGGCACTCTTGTTACTCAAACTTTTACAAATGGTAACGAAGATTTGAACGTTGACGTTTCAAACATAGTTGAGTCTTGGTTGGACTCTTCATATGAAAACTATGGCTTTATCATCAAACTTTCGCAAAGTTTTGAACCTTACTTTTCTTCCTCTACCGGAGCTAATGTTTCTCCGGACATTCATAACACCACAGGATCTCAGCGTTCATACTTTACGAAGCGCTTCTTTGCTCGCAACACTGAGTTTTACTTTAAAAAGCCCTGTATCGAAATCAAGTGGGACGACTCTCGCAAAGACGATCGTGGCAACTTTTACACATCCTCCTCGCTTGCTCCCGCAGCGGATAACTTGAATACTCTTTACCTCTACAATTATGTCCGAGGTCAATTAAAAAATATTCCTGCTGTCGGGACTGGCGAGATTTATGTGGATCTTTATACAACTTTGGGAGGCGATGCTTTAACTCAATGTGTTGATACTCCAGCAACTGGCGGATATTATGATACTGGTATCTACACTTGCTCGGTTTGCGTTGACACAACAGCTAGCACAGTTTACGATGTTTGGCATACCGGTGGAGTTGAATATCATACTGGTTCAATTTCCACTCTAGATTTATCAGCAGTCACAGTAAATCAAAACTCAAAGTATATCTTGTCTTTAACTAATCATAAGAAAGAATATCAAAAAGATGAGATTGCTAACATAAATGTCTTCATCCGACCGAAAGATTGGTCTCCAAACATCTATACCGTTGCGCAATCAACTGTGACAAATACCATCATTGAAGAGATGCATTATAAAGTTGTTCGCTCTGTTGATGGCCTTATTGTTGTTGACTACGCCACAGGTTCAATAAAGAATACGCAATTGTCATATAACGATAATGGTAATTACTTTAATTTTGATATGTCTATTCTGGAGCCTGAATATGAATACGAGTTTAAGTTTGCAACTTACGAGGACTACAGACAAACTTATGTAGAACAACCTTATGCGTTTAAATTCAAGGTATCAGAATGAGTTTACAAGATTTATTTAAAAAGCAGAATAGTAATTCTGTAGTCGCCACCGCAGATAACGCTACATCATCGGCCGAATATGTTGAATCCGTTGCGACCATAAATGCTAAAGAAAAATTAGATGATCAATTTGTCCCTAGAATTGATTTTGCGACAGCGTCTAACTTTGCAAAGTTTGGCTCTGCTGAATTATATTACGAGTACGCTTTTAAAAGAATCTATAATGAATATCCCTATGATGGTACCGAGCAAGAAAAGCTTGAGTTCCGTCTATCATCATCTTATCTAGATGACTATGTTTTTGAAAATCTTTATCCGAGAACAAACGGACACATAATTCTATCTTATGTTAACAAAACAACAACAAATGTCTATGATGGCTACGGTAGGCCCTCAACACCAGAATATATTTTAACCAAAGGCGGCCCACATACAGGATCAACAACCTTTGCAAGCCAGACTATCTCAAAGGCATTCGGTGGATCAAATTATTATAGCTCGGATAATGACTTGGGGTCTAGCTTAGAACTTAATTTTGATCCGGGTGTTACAGTAGAATTCTGGCTCAAAAAGGATGCGTTTTCTCCAGCAGACACTGAAAAAGAAGTTATTTTTGATTTATGGAACAATCAATTATCATCTTCTGCTGATTATGGCCGCTTGACAATCGCACTGACCTCTAGTGCCACAGCAGGTGAGAATCCTTTCCTTATTACAGCGCAATCGGGAACAACTGGTTTTTCAGAATATCAACCATCAATTGCGAACTTCACAACATCTTCCATTGCAGATGGTGAATGGCATCATTACGCTTTTACATTCATATCGCAATCAGCCGGCATACAAACAAAGATCTATGTTGACGGCGTCAAAAAAGTCACAGATACAAACGGCTCAGTTGGTATTAATAATGTTTCCACTGTATCTGGCAACATATCACTCATCGGTGGTCTTGTAACCGCTCCATCGGCTTCATATTTTGCACACGTCACAGGATCCGGTAAACTGAGCGGATCACTAGACGAATTCAGGTACTGGAAGAAGGCGAGAACAGACAAACAAATATCAAATACTTTTTTCATTCCAATTGGTGGAGGAACTAATGAGTTTGACTACAATAGAAAACTCGGCTTATACTACAAGTTCAACGAAGGAATTACGCAAACTGCTTCGGTCGATAGCAATGTCCTTGACTATTCTGGCCGTGTTGCTAACGGTGTGTGGAACAATTATACTAGCGGCGCCAGACAAACTACTTCAGCGATGGTTCAGTCGGGCTATGCCAGAAGCGAATTCAAAGATCCAATCATATATTCTTTTCATCCAGACGTTAAGTCAACGGTTGCTACTTTAAAGACAACAGGTTCAATTCAGGACAACGAGGGCACCTCAAAGCTTATGGCATTGTTGCCCGGATGGCTTCAAGAAAAAGACAGAGACAATTATAACGATCAAGTGAAAAAGTTTGTCCAGATTATGGCAAGCTACTTTGATGACCTTAATGCTCAACTTGGTGAGGTCAACAAAATATTTGATGAGAAATACCCAACGACAACCGAAGAACCATATCCTTTTGCGCAGCAACTTCTACAAAACCGAGGATTTGTTGCCCCCGATCTTTTTGTTGATGGCGATTTGGTAAACTACCTACTTCAGAAAGATGATAACGAGATATTTGAACAAAATATCACAGATGTCAAGAATAGAATATATCATAACATTTACAATAACTTGACATTTATTCTCAAGTCGAAGGGAACCGAGAAGTCTTTCCGCAATCTTCTTCGTTGCTTTGGTATTGATACCGAGGTTATGCGCTTAAGCCTCTACGCAGATGACTCAACATACACGATTCTTGACAATTACGAATACACAAGCGTTGAGAAAAAAGCGCTTAACTTAAACAACCGGTATAACCTTGAAGGAACGATTTACAACACAGCATCTGCTGGATCAACTTTCACATACATTTCTTCATCTGATGAAGGAGATCAAGAACAATATACGGCGTTCACATTGGAAGCCGAGACAATCTTTCCTCTTCAATTAGAGAAGTTTGATGACGGATACTTTCCAAAACAATTTACTACGGCTTCTATCTTCGGTTTTCATAGAGCACTCACATCTTCTGTTGATGATTATACATGGCATCCAACTGATGTTGATCTAAAAGTGTACGCTGTGAAGCCGGTCCAAGAAAGCAAAGATGTTTACTTTGTTGCCACCAGTTCTTACGGACAATTTGAATTAACGTCCTCAACATATTTTAATACATATGAAAACAATAAATGGAACTTCGCTTTTAGAATCAAAAACGATAAGTATCCATACACATATGACTTGTCTGGCTCAACAGGAGCAGACTACACCGTTGAATTTGTTGGTTATAATTCCGAGGGCAATGCTACAAAGAATAATTTTGTTGTCTCGGCAAGTGTGTCAAATGCGATTGGAAAGCAAATCCTTGCTGCTTCAAAAAGAATTTATGCCGGCGCTCATAAAACAAACTTTACTGGATCAACCCTTTTAAAGTCTGATGTTCTGATTACAGATGTGAAATATTGGCAGACTTATTTAGATAACGATACAATACAATATCATTCCTATAATCCGGACAATGTTGGATCCAAGACTCCGTTCAGGCCAGACAATGTAAATACTGGAATAGAATCTCTAGAGACGACAGACTATGAAACTCTTGGTCTTCATTGGAGATTTGATACTCTAACAGGCTCTGATTCATCAGGAGAGATGTCCGGCTTTGATTTCTCTTCGGGATCTGCTGAGAATGCTTCTAGAAACTCTTGGCTCGGTGGAATAACAGGCCGCAAGTATCCTTTCAAAGGTGAAGGGTTCTCCGCCTCATCAACGAAGGCAATTGACAGACAATTTTTGTATTCAGCAAAGCAAAGAAACTTTGGCGTACTTATGTCGTCGGATGGTGTCACGATTAAGAACGATGCCAACACTTTATTATTTAGCGACGATGATGTTAGTGATAATTTTTACTCTTTTGAGAAAAGTTACCAAGGTGTTATCTCAGAAGAAATGCTCAATATGTTTGCATCTTTAATTGAGTTTAACGACTTGATCGGATATCCCATTGATGGTTACAAGCGTTCTTACAAAGAAATGGCAAAATTAGCCAGACTCTTCTTTGAGAAAATGGAGAATCGTGTTGAGCCAGAGAAATTCTTTGACTTTTACAAATGGATTGACTCGTCAATTATGTTTGCTCTCGGACAGTTGTTCCCAGCATCCGCTAAATTCTCCGAGACCTCAAGAAATGTTATTGAAACCCATGTTTTAGAAAGAAACAAACTTGACCGCAAGTTCCCAATCCTAATCGATGTGTCAGCAACCGAAGGTTATGCACGTGGTATCAATGAGTTACTTTACAGTTGGAAATTTGGTCACGCACCATTTGATGGAAGCGAGAACAAGAATTGTCTATGGCAAAAGCATAGAAAAGAACGAGAAGACATCACTGACCGTCAAACAATACTAGATAATCTAAATTCTGGCAATAATAGCAAACATTTAGCAAAGTTCACTCAAGGTGGCACTGCTTATGCGGGTAGTACGTATGCGCTAAGAAACTTTAGCACATTAAGCAAGTTTTCGGTACAAATGGACAAGAATATCCACGGTGGGATAAACTATAGTGAGAACAAGAACCGAGACATTCTTTGGGACGCAACTTATCTTCACGGACCGGTATCAACAAACTTTCCAAAGGGCATTCCGCAAAACGTTCTTGCTGTTGGTCTTGGCGAAGGCCAAGGTACCGAAGCTTTTATTGATTGTGTTGATGTTGAGAGTCCAAATCAAAAACGAAAGTGGCGCTTCACAACTGTCTCTGGCCGTAGAGCACAATCTGATTTGAGCGGATCCTCTGCAAGAAACAACCAAGAAGATTATAAAGCTCTTGTTAAAGGCGAAATTGCTTGGCCCACAAACTTGATTTCTGGTTCTGTCACAACGGGTTATCAATCACGAGTTGTCAACAAGTTCAAGCAAGGCGTTATTATCACAAATATTCATTCTGATACTTTCTCTCCTTCAAACGATATTGGTATGCAAGGACCCTTCACTGAAACTTGGGTCGGTGGTCATCAATCAAGACACGTTAATTTGAATCGTTTTGACTCTTCAAAGACTACAACAAATAAACTTGATGATCAATACACTCGCAAAGAAGGTTGGAGACTTCTTTTAAGAGAATGTCCGGATCCAAAAGGTTTTGGTGATGGAGCAATGGGCTTTGTAGGACCAGATTACGGCGGCCCATATCCAGATTACACAAGAAAGTATGCCGTTCATTATCGCGATGAAAAAGTAAAGCGCCCAATTAATGTCAAGAATATTCAAACAACAACATCTTCTGTTCTCGTTGGAAACTTTTCTAAGAATTATGAAGTGTTCAGCACAACAGGAAGACGAGAGCACGAAAGAGCCAGCGCCCTCAATCCAGCCAGCGCATTGCCTTCATTTTATTCTGATCTTCCAGAAACCACGCAAGAAGCATCTTTAATTGGTGTAGTGACCGGAAATTCTGGTAATGTTGTTATGAATTTCAACAACACAAACCGAATCCCAACCGAGGTAAAAGATCAAAGCAAATACGATCCAAACTTGTTTACCGATTCTATTATAGCAACTCGTTTCTCTGCTCCCGGTGGCTTTGAGACAATGTCCGAGGTTTTCCTTGATATTCCGTCAAAAGAATACTCGGCTTACAATGCTCTTCCATTTAGAAACCTGACAGTCCGAGGTTCTGGTTCTGGCGAGTCTGGAACAATTCGCTTGAATGATATTCACGGAAATCGCTTTGGTCTCCAAACACACCTCCGAAGACACTCCGGCCAATTTGGTTATGACTCTGTCACAGGCTCGGAGACCACAAAAAATAATTATGTAACCGTCCCATCATTTCACAAAATTCAAAGAAACACTAGCAATAGAAAAGTAAATATTGAAAATACAAGCGGTGCCACTGGTGTTATTACTATCGGCTTGGTCACAGTTTCTATGGTTGGTGATACACTTACAATTGGTGATGGTGAATCATCTCCAACAACTTTTGATTTTGTAGTTGCCGTCGGCGCCCCAACTGATGTTCGAGTAGATAGCATAACACCAGTAAACACGGTTAATGACTTAACGGGAGCAATTAAAACCGCTTTTCCATCTTTTGGTGTAACATTACAGTCTTCTTCAGCGAGCGGCCCGTGGGAAATCGGCTTAACAAATAACATATTGGGCGAAATTGGTAATGAACAAATAACAGAGACATTCACACAAGCCCCAAATTTTGTAACTGGTTTTTCTGGTGGTGGTACCATTGCTGTAGATAACCAACTATTTAATAATGGTTTTTATCAATCGTGTATACCCCAATCAGATTTTCAGTATAGTTGGATCACAGCATCTATCGGAGATGATTTAACACAAAGAATATTGGGCTTTGCGCCATCAAGCGGATTTGTTTCTTCATCAAGTGGCTATGTTGATGCCATTGTATTTCCATCCGCATCAACAATTTTCGGGAGTTTTTAATGTCAATTTTTGTTGATTTTGTAGGTTTGAATACAGTTGTAAGTTCTTCTTTTGTCACAGGAACTTATGATAATGTAATAGATTCAAACTTTAGTCCCTTTTTGGATTCTGCCGCTTTGCCTGTAGACAAATTAGCAGCCATCAATCTTCACCGCAATGGTCCATATAATTTCGCAACATTCAAACAAATAAGAATTCACGAGAACCCTTTAACACGATATCAGCGAAAGAATAATCTTCTTTCATTCTCAAAACGACCCGAACAACTTGAAATAACAGATTCCAATAATAGCATTCTAAAAATAAGCGAAAAGTTTGGTGACCTTGTAACATTTTCCGAGCCGGCTTTGGTATCTTCTTATCATCCATTGGTTTATAACTTAGGTCACTATAGAGGCGAAACTGTTCCATATATTGAAAGATTTGGACTTTCATTTGATTATTCAAACCATATTACGTACTTTTCAAACGAGGAATTGAATAAGCTTCTTTTGCTTGAAGATTTAGACGATGAGGTTTACGAAGAAATCAAAGCGCTTTATCTCAACGGCGCCTTGGGTACAAATGCTTCCGATATTGATTATTTTGAATTTTTGAGATACAAGCAAGATGTTTTTCCTCGCGAGATCAATAAGTATAGCGCTCATGTTCGCCAAAGAACAAATTATGAAAATAGCTTTTGGCGAGATATAAGAGAAGATAGAAATAGAAATCTTTTGACAATTGGTAGCGATGGTTTTTTTCTAGACTCGTCTTATGTTGGTGCTAATGTATTAACAAGAATCAGCCAAAGTATGTGGAATTTAGATGCTGGCTCTGCGTGGGAAACAAAGTCGTCACCAACAGCCCAGTTAGGTATTGCTTCTGGCCTCAGTGGCCCATTCACAGATACCGGTAATGCGACTGATGCTGGTATTTTGCTTAACAAGTATTGTCACTTTACTCGTGAATATAACCCTTTTGCGCTTGAGCCGTATGAAAGAAGCTCTGCCCCTCTTTATAGTCGTTTACATACAGTGCCTTACGCAACTTCAGTCATCGGTCCAACTGGTATCCCGATTCCAGAAACATCATCATTCGGACCAATTTTCCAAGGTCACGCTTTATGGGAAGCTGGAATTCAAGCTGGAAAAAATCCGTTTTATTCTTCATATGATTATTTTATTGAAGAGTTGCGAGGAATTGGTAAAGATTATTCAATTGTTCCTGAATTTAAAATTAGTGATCACGTGACAACTTTAATTAAGAACGGCAGTTTAACTAAACTACCAAATATGCTTGAAATCACAGGTGGACAGGAATCTTCAAATAAATCTGGTGAGGTAAATTTTTATGAAACCTATTCAACAACAGATTTTTTAAAGCACTTTGCTGAAATCAAAAATGATCATAAAGATTTTGAAGACCCTGCAACTATAACTTTAACTTGCAAAGCATTGAAGAAGTTTCTTGCTTACGATTCTTTCTATCCACAAGATAGATCTGTTGACTGTGCAAAACAATTTTTTGATTCATACCGAACCTACATTGATGTTTTTAATGCCTCTGGTATTCCAAAGCAGGCTGGATTTCAATCAATATTGGATCCTATTTTTGCTCCGGGCGTTTTATACAATAGTATAAAATCTGGAATTGCCGTTGATTACCCTATTATTACAACAGGTTCGTCTGATATCACGGGCTCTACTAATAGTGGTACTAGTAATGGTGAGACGTTTTACTATTTAGATCCGCCCCGAAACTATTTTGATAAAAGGATACCATTTGAGGCATTAGTTGAGCCAGACAAATATCTTTCAAATATAGAGCTTAGAAGTAATGTAGCACACCCAAGCGGCTCTTTTGTAACAGGATCTTTATTTTGGGATGGTAAAGGCGACAATCTTTATAAAAAAATGATGTCAAATTATTTAGCAGAAATTCCATCTTTTTTCTTAAAAAACGGCAATTTTACTACAATCTCCTCTTTAGAGCAAGGAAATGAAAATTTTGGTGTTGCCGAATTAGGTAAAACATATGCTTTGAGAATAAAAATATTCAAAACAAAAGATGACAATAATACATATTTTGAAAAGACAGACGGTAATGGAGATTATTCTGTTCCTCAAAGCAACAACGGAAAAGAAACAATTACAATGTATTCAAGACCATCAGCTTTTGGCCCACCAGTAGCATCTGATAATAATGTCAACAGTGTAAGAACATCTAGAAGTGGTCTTAATCCTTGTTTCACTCCTCCTTATTATGATGGAGAAGCGTGGATTGATTTTATATGGAAAGCACCTGCGGCCGGAGCAGCAGAATCTTCTGCTGGCGTTGGTACAAGAAAATTTTCCATTTCTGAAATCATATCTTCTTTAACAGCATCTGCTATAAGATTTGACACCGATTACGAAAAAGCAAAATATCCCGGCTCTATTAATGGCTCTGGCCTGCTAGCAAACAATTCTGCTGCTGTATTAGCGATAAATAGAGATCCTTTTTATGCTTCTGAGGATTCAAGAATAAATTATAATAATCAGGTCGCAAAACCCCTAAACGTAAATTCAGTTCAATTACCAGCCAGTATTAATCCGCTTCAAATTGGAAAGTTAGCCGTAAGAAATACAGACAATAACACTTTCATAAAAAGCGACAATTTATTTCAAAGCGCTAATGAAAATTCTGATGAAGCTAGATGGATCATTCAAACCAAATTTGAGACGCCTATATTAAACTTTAAAGATGTTGAACTTACTGTGTCATCTAGCAATTTAGATTCCGGTCAAACTCCACGTGGTATGTGGCACCAATACGGAGCGATACCAGAAAACGATGAGGGTATTTATTTACAAGTAACTGATGTTCCTTTTGATTTTTTGAAAAACAGGATCGGAAGAACGACAGATTATAATAAAACAGGATCACTGGCTGACCTTTGTGGATTTTCATCTGAGCCTGTAAAATTAGGAACTATGTCTGAAAAGGTTATTTCTGAAGCCGTTGTTGCTGTTCCTTACATTGAAAAATCTGGTGTTAAGAAGTTTTTTGAAATCAATTCTGATAATGCTCAAAACGCTAAGAGATACTTTCAGGCCTTAGATATCGTTAGTAACGGCGGCAACCCATCAACACTTGGTCTAAATGATCCTGAATTTTTTGAACAGAGAGCCGGAGCTTCAGTTATTGACCAAATAAGAAAGATGCGAAAGTATGTATTTCCACCAACTATGGATTTTTATAATTATCCGCAAGTTACCCCATTCGCAATGTATATCTTTGAATTTAGCCACACACTTACAGAGCAAGATTTGGCAGATATTTGGCAAGGCCTTCCACCTGAAATTGGAACTTCATTTGATGTAGCTGAAGATTCTGTTTCTCATCCTCTTCTCGCAAATCAGCTTCTTGGTGCGAGCGAAGGAACAGATAAAACGAGAACAGGCGCTGATTTACCAGATGAAGTACGATGGATGGTATTCAAAGTAAAGAAACGAGCAAAGACAAATTATTTTGATAAACTTGCCGGAAAAAAAGGTGGTATTGGAACAGCAGGTTTATCGGCAGGGATTGGAACAGATGCTTCAAGTGAAAATACTCAGCAAGATCTAGTTTCTTACAACTGGCCTTACGATTTCTTTTCTCTCGTGGAACTAGTTAAGATTGACGCAGAAATTGAATTTGCGAACATTCCAGAGGGCAAATTTGAGCCCAAACAGCGGGATATTCCAGAAAAAGTTCAACAATTTGCGGCCTCTCTTTCCCGTAGAAGAAGATGACGTTTTTCAATAATAAAGAACAAGTTTTAAAGTTTGAACTCACACCATATGGCCGATATTTGATCTCAAAGGGAAAATTTAAGCCGCATCATTATGAGTTCGCAGATGATGACGTTATGTATGATGTTCAGCAAGTGTCTCGTAGTGAGATACAAAACGAGTCATATGAAAGAATCAAATACGAAACACCAAAGATTATTCCAAATCCAAATAAAGCAGCTTTAGCTAAAATTAGCTATGACAATACATTGGAGAACTTTGGAGTCGTAAACAAGCACGGCTACACAAATCATCAGCAAGCCATCGGAAAATCAAGCGGAGAAACTGTAAACACACCTGCTTTTTCAATGCTTATGCTTGACGGATTAATAACAGGCACACTTCCTGTTTATAATGGCAACTCTTCTTTAACCTCAACAGGGTCTTTTGAAAACTCTTTTATTCCACAACTTAATTATGATTTGAACTATGTCCTCAAGCGAAGACAAGCAAGCCGCTTTGTTCAAGATAGCGATATCAGAATCGTTAGCCAAAGGTTTAATGATGGAAAGCTTATGTATGTTCAAGAAGATAACATTATGTCTTTCTTGAAAGAGTTTGGCTCCGACTACGAAAAAGAGAACTTTGAGATTGAGGTGTTTGAAATAACTGATTCTGAACGAAATGTTAGTGGCTCTATTTTTCCAGAAACTCTCAAGACTCTTTATTTTGAGCAGCAACACAAAAGACTTGATAATGATATGATTACAGATGATTTGTCGGCCTTGACACCTGTTGAGATGTCACGTGATAAAATGGTCTTGACATATTTTGAGTTGCTGGTTGATGATGAGATTGACCCGATTGAATTGTGCGAGAATATTAAAGATATCAAAAGAGAGAACCTATATGTTGATGATGATCTTGTGTGCCCTGATGATGAGGCCCCAAGAAGATTTGATATCTATGCAACAAGAGTAAGCGCAGAAGATCTAGAGGATTGTGATTAATGAGTATTCCCGTAATTGGTCTGGAAAATATGCCAAATGTTTATATCCAAAGTGCTTCTTTGGTTGATGATTTATTTAACATAACTTTAACAACTAAAGATTTCATTGATAATCCGTCTTGGGCTGAATCCGATATTCTCCGAGGAATATTAAACATAAAACTAGTTGTTCTAACCTATGATAACGGCGAAGACCTTGAACAAGTTTCAAATGATCTAAATGAAGGAAACATCTCAATACACGATGTATCGGATGGCTTGACAAGAATTACTGGAATCCAAAGTTATATTCCAAGTGAGACAAGACAATCCGAGGCCATAAATAATTTTTATTATAACTTTAGTTTTACTTCTCAAGATTTAGACTTTAATAAACAAAATGTTTATATATACGCTATAGCATATATTGATCTGACTAATCTTAATTTAAATTATGCAGAATACAAATTTCTTGATGGCCCAATGGCATCTGAGGCCGTTCGTAAGAACGGAAGGACACCAATCAAAGCAACTTTATTCAGACTTGATGACGGCACAATATGGTCTGGCCCTGTTCATCAGAAAAATAACAATTATATGGAAGGCTCATTTCACAAAGAGGAGCCTCACGCCGAACTTACAACGAGTCAAGTTGAGTCCAAAGTATCTGCTTTCATCTTTGACATCACCGAATTATCCCCCTTTACAGAGTCTACACCCGAACTAACCCCAAAAGATGCTACATGGTCAAGTGTTATTCCGCCACAATTTGAACAATTTTATCATTATGAGCAAGAATCAGACACTTCTCTTGTTGTTGTTGATACATCAAACATAGCATTGAACGAATTTGAGACAGCACGTGAACTTTTCAATACAAACGAGCAATATTTTTACGAATTAATGAAAGATTTTCATATTTTACAATTTGAATTATTGAAGGCCCCTTTAAAAAGAAGACTGGACTTTTTAGATATTGGCACCAGTGATTGGAAATTTGATGATAAATTAGAACAAGTTTTAGTACGTACGAGCATGGTTGATGGAAAGTTTGATGAACGATATCAAATGAGATTATACTCTCAAGAATACAATATTAATCCAAATAATCTTATTGATGCAACTGATAACTCGTTTGATATCAATACGAAATCAACATTTGAGGCCTCAACGAAGATTGGCTATATTAAAGAACTTCCGTCTAATGAATTATTCTTACACAATCTCATGGTTGTTGACGAAAGGTACTTTGAAGATGAGTCAGAAGATTATCGTTTGAAAATGAATATTGATGTTGTTGATTCTTTTAAAATAACTCTAGAACAAACAAAGAACGAGATTCTTGGAATTATTTCAGATCTTTCAATAACTTATAATTCGCTATTTGGTAGACTTGATAAGCAAAGAATTATTAGTTTCTTTTCACAAAACGGCATCCAAATTGACAATAACTTAAACTTTGTTCAAATTGAGAGCGAAGGACTTTTTCAGCAGAGCATTTTCACAAGATTATCAAAAAGTTTGACAAATATTTTACTCACTTTGCTTGATGATGACCAAGTTATTCAAGGAGTTGTTGAGGATACATTGAAAAATCTTTATATCAATACTGTATCAAAAGAGAACTACAATTTAGTCGCTAATTTTTTAAACAATTTGGTTGCAAGATTTATTCGCAAATACAACTTGACTTCCACAAATAATCGCTCTGTTATAACAAATAGCAAGTCTGTGCGTGTAACCAGAAATATACAGAAGATTATTGAGATCAATAGAGTGAAAGAAGGAAACTTTAGTTATTTTAATACAGATAATAGACTAATATCTTATGATGATATTCGCAACAGATCCACAGCAGAGTTTGATAAATTCTATTCAAGACAAATATCTGCCGCAGAAATCAATTCAGCAGCACCGGATTTAGGAAACGATTCGGCTCTTCAGATGGCAGATTTTGAAAAATCTAAATATGTCTTTTTCACTCCTATAAGTTATAATTATGGAGATCAAGCATTTGATCTAGGGCAGGCAGACATTTCTATTTTTGATGAAAACAAACACAATGTCATCACAGATCATATGTTTACTATTAATTCACGAGCCAAGCGTGTCCGACGAGGCGGGAAGGCAAGAAATAGAGCATCATTAGGCCCTTCACCAAGATCGGGTAAAACACCTTTGTTGACAACTATTGCAGTTAACCGACCTTTTAAAACAAAATCAAATTTCGGTGAAGATATTAAATTTGAAAACGCTTCAAACTACCTTGGATCTACAAGTTTGTTTTTGGGTGTGAATCTTGGTACAAGAAGAAAAGAGATTGAAGAAGACAAGACACCGGCTACTTTGATTAAGAAATCATTTGCTCAAAAAAGAAAAATAAAATCGTTTGACCTCATTTCTTTAAACAATGAAAGATCTGCCCTGCTGAAGCAGAAAAACAAGATTGATTTTTCACAAACACCCCTCCAGTTTAGGGCGCTAATTTTATCAAACTATAATTTGTCAAGATTTTCGTTTCCATTAGAAGAAGATGAGATGCTTAAAAATCCAAAGTTTTCAACAGCAATAAATAATGTTTTTAACAGAATACGAGTTGCTCAATATCTAGATGCTTTTGAGCGCAAAAATAATGGACTTAGAGATCTATCTAAACCTATTTATTCTTTTATAACCGATGAAGTACTGAATTCAGGGCGAACTTTGATGATTAAGATGTCTAAATTTAACAATCAACTACTTCAAATCCAAGGCGAAGATCAAATCCCAGAGATAAATACATTTTTATTTGTTGAAGGAACAGCGCAGCCAGCATCCAACAACAACCAAAATCAGGTTTCTCTAGAGATTGCCTCTATAGATGAAAAAGAATTCTCAACAACAAACATAATCAAACAAAATGAAAAGAGACAAGAATTAAATAATTTTGTTAATCCTCAATCTGAAGAGGATGAAAGAGTTGCGGTAACACAGTCTGAGAGAAATCAAAGACGAAATGTTGATAGAGCAAGAACTCTAAGACCAACTAGGAGAACTTACTAATGTCAAATAGAGTCATTGATGGTTCAAGCATTTTTACTGGTAATGACATCGGCAAAGATGGCCTTCGCAAACAAGTTGGCACTTTTTACGAGATTATCAGCGGTTCGGTAGTTACTTCTGTTGGTCAAAATCCGGATTATATTTTGATCCCTTCCTTACCGGGCAGAGATGAAACGGGCTTGCTTCCTTTTTACACTCAGCGAATTATGGTCAGAACCGGCTCTCAAGTTGAAGACTATAATACTTGGGCATCATCATTCAGGTCTCTTTTTGTTCAGAATGCTGAATATATTGATCATTATAGTGTTATGCAAAATGATTACTCAAGCATTCAGGCAATCAATTTATATGAATCATATGGCTACGAGTCTTTATCAAAGACAGTCCCGCCCTTATCTCTTTTGAATATACATGATCAAGATGATTTTCCTGTTGATGTTGCAGCACCTGCTGGATATCAAATGCAACAATTCTTAGATCAGTTTAGCATAAACAATGTTGAAGCAACAATGAGACAAAATCTTTTCTTCGCTTCTGAGAAGATAAAAGATATAAAAATAGGGCATATATTTCCATTAGACCCAAATATTCAAAACCAACCAAACAAGCCGTATAATTCATTTATTAAAATCAATACTAATTCCGAGGCCCTTGCATCAGACATAGGAAAGCAAAAAGAATTATTTTATGAAACAAAGATGCTTAATAAGTTATTTTCTTTCTTGAAGCGAACTGATGGCTCAGGACTAGATTTTTATTTAGAATCTGAAAGCGAGATGCAACAAGTGAATGTAAAAGGTTTTGTTGATTTTATTTCAAATTATAACCTTATCACGTTTTCACCAGAAGACGATGAGAAATATTATAAAGATTTTGAAGAAGCCAGTACATTTGAATCTCAATTCTTGCGCCTTGAAATGTTATCTAGAGTTAGAGACTTCGTTAACGATAACATGAGAGCAAGATTTGAAAATATTTTGCTTGACGGAGATACTAGTCCGACTTTGATTATAGGTTATAAAATAGAAAAATATACTCAAACTGGTACTAGACCTGTACAGACTGTTTACGTAATGACACCAGAGAATAGAAATTTTTATGACTCCTTGCTTTCATATGACACAACATACAGATATGAAATCAAAGCCATCACACTAATTCTCGGAAATTCTTATAGCTATACAAATATTGAAGAAAATGAAGAAGAAGGCAATATTATGTTAACATTTGTAAACAGACCTTCACTTCAAATGTTGGAAATCCCAGTCCTCACTCAAGATTCAATTATTACAGATATTCCAAATCCTCCACCAGAAGTTGTGTTTTTTAATGAGAGAGGAAACAAAAATGAAGTTGTTGTTGTTTTAGATCAAGCAACAATTGTTGAGAATTCAAGTCCAAATAATTATCCAATATACTTTAGCGGTGATTATGTGTCACAAAATAAAGTGTTCAGACAACAGCAAGATACTCAAATTCAATTCAGCACAATTTATACTTCAAATATTTATGAGATTTATCGTGTTGATGAAAAACCAAAAGGCTACGCTGATTTTGAGAACAATCTTTTGACTATCATAGGTGAAGCAGGAGTTGAACAAACAGATAATTTATTTAGAGATCTTGTGGTACCTCACAGAAAATATTACTATTTAGTAAGAACTTTAACAAACTTCGGGATTCATTCAAACCCAACAAAGATATATGAGGTTGAGATAATACAGGATTCAGACGAGACTTATTTAGTATATGAAGAATTTAAGTTTGAAACAGTAAATAATACATCGGAAACAAAGTTGTTCAAAAAGTTTTTACAGATAAAGCCGTCACTACCCCAAGTGGCTTTTGATAGAGATCAAATCAACGATCTTAGCACAACAGATATTTATAATACGTCAGTCGTGGGAACTGATCAAGATTTAGTTTGGGGTAGGCAATTTAAAATTCGTGTCACATCAAAGAAAACAGGCAAAAAAATAGATTTAAATGTGACCTTCAATTTGGTAGATGAAAATACTCAACCAATCTAATTATTAATGTATTAGGAGAAAAATATGGGATTCCAAGACAATAGCGGCGATATTATTCTAGACGTCGTCCTTACAGATGAGGGTAGAAAAAGATTAGCTCGTGGTGATGGTAGTTTTGAAATTGTTAAGTTTGCTTGTGGTGATGATGAGATCAATTATGGACTCTTTAATCTCAACACAGGATCTGCTTATCAAGATCTTTCAATCCTTCAGACTCCTATTTTAGAAGCATTTACAAATAATGCTTCGTCAATGAAGTCAACCCTTGTTTCTATTCCGAGAACAGACATTTTATTTATGCCAATTCTTCGCTTGAACGAGAAACAAGTCCAAACTCAAGTTGGCGCATCTGGTTCGTTTGTGATTGCTGTTGATGCCGATACTCAAGATAACAGTGCCAAAGGCCTTAATACAAGTATTGGCTATGTAAGCGATTCACATCAGCAAGGCGTTTTATTTGGTAACAATCCTGAGATTGATGTAAGCACATATATTAAAGTGGACGCTGGTATTGATGGAGGCTCTTTAACTCAAGTGCCTGCTGATCTTGCTGAAACACAATTTATGATTCAAATGGACAATAGACTTGGAAGTCTTGTTGACACAACTGGTAAAACTTTCCTTAGACCGGTTGCAATTGACGATGATAACATTGCAACCTATCTTGTTTCTTTGGCAGATAATAACTCCTTTGTAAAGCAACCTTCTCAATTAAGTTTGGATGCAAACGATAGCCCAATAAATGGCCCTCTTTCTGCTACACTTGAATTTAAAGTCAAGTCCTCTGGTGATCTGGTCAACAGCAATTATCTGTTTGATCTCATTGGATCAACTGCGAACATTAAAAATAACTCTGGCGGTGATAGTTCTTGTAAAATCATTGACTCTTATATTAGAGTTACGGGAAGAAATATCGGATACGCAGTTGACATCCCAGTTAGATACGCAAAACTATAAGGTGAATTAAATGGCTAGTATTTATAAAACAATTAGAAGCGAAGACATCGCATCAACAAGAACCGTTCTTCACGAGGCGATTCCAATAACTGGAACAATTGTATCTGGTACCTATTCAGATAGCAATATCAAGAACTACTCTCACGGTATGTTTCAGTCAGTTTATGATTATCCTTATCTAAGTTCATCTGCAAATCATATCTTTGATATTTCATTGGGTTTTTCAACAGGATCTGCTTTGTCATCTTCAACGACTATTCAGCAGGCCAAAAAGCAAAACATTTATAATCAAATGGCTCAGGTCCTTATGGGCTATAACAAGAACGGTGTGATTCAAAGATTTGATGCCGACGGTAATCTATTTGATACCACAACAGACAAGATGAATGATTGTGTATTTGTTAATTTTGCCAGACTCCTTGTAAAAGATGAGATCCAAAAAGGAACATTCACTCTAGAACTTGGAGTGGATGCAGTATACGGCTCAACTGCATTTGATGAGAGAATCACTCTTAAGGATGTGGGCGCCTCTTCAGACTATCGCGTAAACTCTCCTACTGGTGAATATGGTATTTTATATGTCAGCAATAGTGCCGGTGAACCTTTAGATGGAATAACTGGAGAGACAGAACAAGCAGCAGGTCTTTTGTTTTATCAAGCAGGTGTCGCAGTTTTAACTTCATCTGTTTTCTTGGGAACGGCTCAAGGCGGCCTTTTGTCCTCGTCGGTTCAGTGGGAAAGCAATCTACAATATATTACGGCCTCAATCAGTGGCTCCAATATTGAAACCAATGCTGATTCTTTGAGACACAGAATGTATAATCTTTCGTTCAACAACTCAGTTGAACTTAACTCAACAATTTATTTCTGTCACCTAGGCGCAAACGAATTTAATTATTCTTCAAATCCAACTTATCTTAGCGGATCGCAAATCAAAGTCAAGGCTCAGAGTACAGATGACCCGGTCTCTTATCTCACTACAATTGGTCTTTATTCTTCGGATAACCAACTTATGGCTACTGCAAAAGTGTCCGAGCCGATCAAAAAGACACCTTCTACCTCTCTCACATTCAGGGTGCGCCTAGATTACTAATGTCAAAGTTCGAGTTCAAAAAAGAAGACGTATATGTCAACAGAACTAAAACTTATCCGGACTACAAGATATTTGTTAATGATGCTAATGTAACAATAAATAATCAAATTGTAACCAACGTATCATCAGCAGTATCTTCCGGCTATGAGAGTTTGTACGAATATAATTTTGATACTCGCTTTGAATATATCCATCCGTTCATTATCGGAGGAGAAAATGATTATAGACAACTCTTCAGATCTCAGATTCCAGAGTCGTCTAGTGCCGCAATCTATGATTCGCAGAATCCTAACTGGGCTCAGTATAGCAATCTTTTGCCGGCAATTGGTGATCAATTAACATCATCCTATTTGTCTATGACATCGTCCATAGCAGTACCAACAGATGTTTCTTCATCAGGCTATCTGTCTGTATTAAGAAATATATCTAGAAATTATTACTTATACAGCCCGTCTTTTAACCTTACATCTTCTTTGACGAATTCAGATTTAAATTTATTAAATATTCCTCAAGTTATGTACGGTTCTTCGATTAAAAAAGGATCTGTTGAATTAAATTTTTATGTAACTGGTACGCTTATCGCAGCAGCAACTGACTATCGACAAAATGGCGAATTAGTACAAACATACGGAACAGCATCTGTTAGTGGAAGCACCGTTGGGCTGGTTTATTACAATGAAGGTTTAATACTGCTAACTTCGTCTGCTGATCTATATACAACAGGTTCCGGAATCAATACTTGGACTGACTTTGCTTATGGATTATCAAGAGTTGCGGATCCAGCGAGACAGGGCGGCAAAAGATCATTCGAGATAAAATACAAAGGCACCAACTATGTCAACACAATGACAATGTTCTGTCATGCCAAAGCCGGAGAACTTAATCTCTCAAACAATCCCACATCAATCGATTGGTCTGAGGAGACAACCTTTGCAATCTCTGACACCGGATCAACAAAAGGCTTCGAGGAAAGACAAAAGAAAGTAAAGAATGTTGTGTCTTCAAGTATTGAGAACCTAAACGATGATTTCAAAAAGACAACATACATATCAAAGATTAACATGTATGACGACAAAGGAAACCTAATCGGTGTCGCTTCAATGGCCCAGCCAATAAGAAAAGAAGAAAA
>Ga0070746_10000427_pt1 | contig 24683 bp, 25 predicted proteins | sample VirMetDEL_Mar_21_FD_77016 | JGI IMG/M metagenome (GOLD analysis project Ga0070746, IMG submission 77016) | Aqueous microbial communities from the Delaware River and Bay under freshwater to marine salinity gradient to study organic matter... | ecosystem: Environmental > Aquatic > Marine >...
AGTTGATGTAACTAAAAATTATGGAATATTAACTGGAAAAATTAATAATATAATCGTAGTCGATATAGATATTAAAGATAACGGATTGACTAAATGGAATGAACTAATTAATAAACATTCAGAACCAGATACTTTCACAATTAGAACTGGTTCTGGTGGACTACATTATTATTTCAAATATAATGAAAATATTTCAAACGCAATTAAAATAAATATAGATGATGGATGCTACGGTATTGATATTTTTACCGACAATAAGTTCATAGTTGGACCTGGATCGACGCATCCTATAACAAATGCTAAATATAAAATAATAAATAATTCTAAAATAACAGATATTTCTGAATGGTTATTAAAAATAATTAGCAAACAAACTAAAAAACAAAAAGTAAAAAAACAACTGAATAATAAATTAAAAATATCTGATAAAATATTCGAACCAATATCAGATAATTATTTAATAAAACTATTAAATAAACTTGATAAAATATATTGCGACAATTATTATAATTGGTTAACTATTACTAATATATGTAAATTCCATAATAAAAAAATAGTTTGGGACAAATGGTCAAAATCATCGTCTAGTTATGATGCAGAAAATAATAATATGATATGGAATAACATAATACCATCATTTGATATTAATTATATTTGTAATATTTTAAAAGTAAAACTTGTTAAATACACTAAGCAATATCATCCACTTACCGAAAATGAATTTAAAACTATTAATGTCAATGAGAAATATATTGAATTTGAAATTAAAGATAAATATAATACTTATATTATTAAATCAGATACGGGAACTGGTAAAACAACTGCAACTAGCAAAGTATTGAAAAATGAAGAACATATTTTATCAATCGTTTCGAGATGCAGTTTAGTTGAACAACACATTGCTTCATTTGCCAAACAAGATGTAACATTAATATCTTATAAGAAAAATGTAAAATCAAATAAATTATGTTGCCAACTGGATAGCATACTAAAATATAATACGAAAAATATAAAAAATACAACAGTTTATATAGACGAGATCAATAGCTTATTAGGATATTTAATTAACTCGTCCACACTTAATAATAAAAGATGTAAAATACTCCAACAATTTAATTTTATTGTTCGAAATTGTAAAAATATAATATGTACTGATGCTGATATATCTGATCTTGTTTTTATTTATTTTAGAATATTCCGAGATGTAGATAAATCTATATTTATAAATAATAAACATAAAAATTATATTGGAATAAAAGCTTATGAATATTTGGAATTTAAAAAACTAGCAAATAAAATGAAAAATGAAATAACAAATGATATTGGCTTTGTCGCTTGCTTTGATGAAAAACGAACAATGAAAAGATTATTTGAATATCTTTATGATGAAAATAAGAAAGAAAAATTTATTAAGATATCATCTGAAGATTGTGATAAAATTGATACAAATAATTGGATTGATAAATTTGTTTTTTACACACCAAAAATTATATATGGTAATAGTTTTGAACCAAAAATTAAAACTAATATATTTATATTTGCAAAAGGGTCAACAATCGATCCACTTCAAATATCTCAACAAATGACAAGATGTAGAAATATTAAATCGATAAACTATAATTTTGACACAACTGATGCAAATTTAAAATATGAAAATCTGAATAATTGTAAACATGAAATCAAAACAAATTTAGATAATTATATTGATATGTTAAAATATTATAATTGTGTTATCACAGACGATTTTGGAAATAATAAAATAGTTGAAAATGCGTTCTTTAATATGTTCGTATATTATCAATATATCAATGATCTTATATGTTCTAACTATAATTACCATTTTAAAGAAATATTAAAAACTAAAGGGTTTATTTTAGAAACAATTGGTTCAAAACGAATGAATATTTCTAAAATTGAAAAATGTGAATTAGATAATTTAGCAGAAAATCGATTTGATGAGCAAATTAATAATTATCTTGCACAAGAAAATATCAATATTAGCGACGAATTCGCACAGTCAATAAGCGACAGAATCCATATGTTAAATTTAACATATGGATTGGATGAAAATGACCCAGAATATAATAATATATTAAGATGTAGGTTGATTAAATATAAATCTCTAATATTTAAAACAAATAAATTAAATACACATTTCAATTTATGTAAATTTTTAAAGTCTGATAATTTAATAAAAGATAGTTTTAAATACGACAATGATATGCATCTAAAAAAAGTTAGATGTATAAATGCTAAGTTATTAGTAATAAATAATTTGTTAAATAAATTAAATATCAATAAATTCGACATCGACACCAACCAATATATTGACAGATTTGATGAACCAACTAATTTTACTAAAACTGATTATAAATTTGTAAATTCTGTATTTAATAAACGCAACCCAAGTAAATATGCAAATAATTTTAAATTTGCATACGATTTACTTATAACTGCTTATAAAAATATTGACACGAATATGATATTAACAAATAAAAAACAAATAAATGGAAAAAGGTTTTACAATCACAAAATAAATACAGAATATATTAAAAATTGTATCGACTTATATAAACTTAGAGATCCAAATATGCAAAATATAAATTCACAAGCAATCAGTATATTTGGTATTAAAGATACTGGAATATTTATTGATTAATCGACAAGCAATTAATTTAATTTTTAGAAATATGTCCAAATCGCGTATTTTACTATATATATAATACGCGATTTGGACGTTTTCGTTTTTGACAAACTACCAAACATATAATAAATTAAAAAAATCAATAATATAAATTGCTTGCCGAAATAACACTGACTTAAAGATTAGTTAATATATATATTTAATGAGTTATAAAATATATGCGATTAAAAGTAGATCACATCCGGATTTACAATATATTGGTAGTACAAAACAACGTATCAAAAAACGACTGTCAGGCCATTGCTCCGATTATAAGAAATATTTAAATGGTAACAATAATTATGTTACCTCGTTCGATATATTAAAATACAATGATTATTACGTTGAGCTCTATTGCAATACTGGAACAGATGATAAATCAGATGCGCATTGGTTCGAAGGTCAGATAATTAGAGCTGAAACGTGTGTGAATAAGCATATCCCCGGCAGAACAGTCAAAGAATATTATGAAACAAATAAAGATAAAATTAAAGATATAAATAAAGAATATTATGAAACAAATCGAGAATATTATAAAGAATATCAAAAACAATATCGAGAACAAAATCAAGATAGAATTAAAGAATATTATGAAACAAATAAAGATAGAATTAAAGAATATAACGGACATATATATATTTGCGAATGCGGTGGCAGATTTACAAATCAAAATCGAGCTAGGCATTTTAAAACAAAAAAACACAAAAATTTTATAAAATAATTATGGTCTGTTTATAGTCTCATTTTATTTCAAATTAAAAATAAATTAAGACGATAAAATCAATTTCTAAGGGTAAGCACAGGCAAATGTCATACTTTTGCCTTTTTCTAGAATAATATTCTTATCACTATTGTTTTTAATAGTTATTTCAATTTTATTATCTTTAATAATATGTATTTCGTCATCAAATGATATAGATTTAACATCTTCATCATCTGAGCTTTCTGCAATATCAATCTTAACGTCTGGTTTTTTAGTTTTTACTTTCAGCAGTTCAGTATGCAATGTATCGAGCAGACCCCCTTCAGATCGAATATCGTCCGATAGCTCCCAAATAAGAAAACCACCAAGATGGTAGTTATTAACATATTCAACTTTATCGGCAATTGTTTTGTAAGAATCAAAGCTTGCTATATTTCCGTCATCGTCTGAATACCAACTTGCTTTTGCTACTGGGTCATAATGTTCTTTGATTTTACCAGCGTCTATTGCTTTTTTAATATCACGAAAGGAGCTCATACCAGGCTCTCCGTACGATCCGCTTAACGTTCCAGCTGTACTAGATTGTGTTGATCCAAATATTTTATTCGGATCATTTCTTTGGACGCCAGACCATCCTCTGCTATAAAAAGCTAATCCAGCACATATTTGATCTGGTCTATAATTTAAATAATCAACACAGAAATCAAATGCAAAATCTAAATTAAATTCTTTGCTATTCTTCTTATCTTCTGGATTATGATAAATAGCTGTATGATAGCCTGTATCTTTTGACCAACAACCCGCATAATCATAGCTCATTAGTTCCAATGAATCCAGATATAAATTTGTTCCTTTATATGCTTCTAAAACTTTTGGATTGCATCCAGCTGCAGCCGTTATCTCTAATCTTTTATTTGGAGATTTCAAATCCATATATTCTCTGGTTTCTTTTAACATATTAACTAGATTTTTGCCATCATTCTTTTCATCCACAATATTAAACCCAATGCCCTGCTTTTGAGGGAATTCCCAATCAAAGCTCAAATAATCAAAGCCATGTTTGATTAGAAAATTAACTGAACTCTCGATAAATGTTTTTCTAATAACCGGATCACTTGCGACTTTACTAAATGTCCAACTTAAAGTCCATCCACCAACCGATATGCCAATTTTCAAATGCGGGTTATCATTTTTCAATTTCTTTAACTTTTCAATATTTTGTAGACCGGCATATTCATCATGAAATACTAACGTTCCTTCTGGTACTTCTGGTGGTGGTCTGTATGGTAGCGGTGGAAATTTACTTTTACTTTTAAATAAATCATAATCCTCTTGACTTGGATTTGGCAACATAAATGCATAGCTAATGTGTGTCAGTTTATTTGCTTTAATTTGCTCAACTGAGAATTGCCTTTGATAAATAGACCATTCAGTGAAATATCCAATAATCTTTTTTGGTATATTTGCATAGTTTTTTACCTCTTTAGATTGCTCTTTAGCTATATTTTGAAACACTTGATAATCCAGATCACTACTCGACCCAGAATAATTAAAACCACTGGTAATAGATTGACCAGCTCCTATAATTCCATTATAATCTTTATTACTGATAGTACATAAGTTATCTATTTGTGATAGATTAAAATTATAAATAGAATTAATTTTAAAATTATTGGTATTAATATTGATAGACCATTGACTAATCCCGACATTTGATGTATTTATAATAGTAATTGTTCCGAGACCACCAGTTTCCCAATTATCTCCCGTTTCTATTTCAATTTTTAATTTATCAGTCATTATTATTATGATAGATAAATTATTTATTTAAGTTAATTTAATTTTAATATTTTATTTATTTCATTTAATATATTTTTGTCTGATGAATCTTTATAATCACTTCCAGCTGGTAACATTTTACCAGCTTTTTTTAATTTTTTAACTTTTTCCATTTTCTCTTTTGCTTTCTCTGCTTTTTTCCCTTTTAATACACCAGATTTACGAGGACGACCTCTTGGTCTTTTAACCCGTCTTCCTGCACCTGGGCCTGCTCCTGCTCCGTCTTCATCTTCTTTTTCGATTTCTTTCAGTTTATTTATAATTGCTGTTCTATAACGTTTTTCTTCGCCTTTATCATTATGCTCGATCGCAAAGATTAAGTTTCTTATTTTATTCTGTAAAAGTTTTTTGTCAGTTTTGTTTAACTTCTCATCTTTTAATTTTTCATTTGCTTTTTTTAGCAATTCATCTTTATTTATTTTTAACTGAATCTTTGCCATAATTGCTCGCGCATAATCTCTAGGTTGAGCAACTGAACGACCTGGTCCCGCTGCAACTGGCCCCGCTGCTACTGGTGCTACTTCTTCTTCTTCGTCACATGGTTTACTGCCACATTTGCCAGCACCCTTCTTACCAAATAAGCTTTTAGCACCTTTTTTTAATAATTCCATAAGAGCTTTATTCGCTGGATCTGCTAATTTTTCAAATAATGATTTTTCATAAACTGTTTGCATGCGACCATCTACCATTTTATTAACATATTTACCTCCACCTTCTTGTTCATCATAATAACCATCTTCATCTGGTTCTACTGGTCCCGCACCGTCTCCTTCTCGTTCTTCCTCTGGTGGTCCCGCACCGTCGCCTTCTCGTTCTTCATCTCGTTCTCCATATCCTACTTCTTCATCTGGCATTGGGAGCCAATAATTCATTATTATATTCTTTAAATCATTATTTCCTCCTAAGATATCACTTTCACTAATATGTTTGATTATTCTCCTTAAATTCAGTTTTTCTTTTTTCATTAATTTATTTTTATTTTCATTAAAATGTTCATGTGCCATTTTATATATTGTTTTGGAACTAACCGCGCCCTTAAAATTTTTTCGGTATTCTTTAATTATTTTTGTTATAGCATCCTCTTCGAGTTTACGTAACACATTCCCTTTTATAATATTTTTATATAACGGTAAATATTCTACTGGCTTATTTTGCTTTGCAGCACGTTGCGCATCTCGGAGTGCTTTTAAATATCGTGAATTTTTTCTAGATTTACTGGGTTTTTGACCAGTGCCTTCTTGTTCTGGATCATTTGCACCTTCGCCTTCTTCGACTCCCTCATCCTCTTTAGTTTCCTCACTAAAACTATCAACATCAATTCCGAGATCTTCGTCATCTACCGGAGTATCGGATCTCGCATACGAACCAGATTGAGCAGGTCCTGCATATAAAGCTGGTCCAGGCGATCTATGTGCTGGTATTGTTAGTCTTTCTACTCTATTTTTTTTAGATCCACATAGACCGTATCCTCTTTGTTCCATTCTTGCTAATTTATTTTTTAATAAATAATGATCAGCTTCAGTATATGTTTTTGGTTTATCTAAATCTCCAAATGAACCTTCTTTAAATAGTCCAACATCTTCCATGGCAACTTTGCCAGCAATACCAGCTAATCCCTGCTTTGTGTTAAATTTACTATCTTTACCAAGACGTTCAGCCTCTTTCAATTTTGCGATCATTTTTTGATCAGCAACTCTGATATCAGCTGGTGTTTTAGCTAATGCATATCTAATATCATGTGCTTGACTGACAACGTCTGACTCGGTTAATGGTATAGAACCAGCTCTCAGACGTTTTACTATTTGCGTACCCGGGCCCATAAATCGAGCACGTGCAAACTTACCACCAGGTAATTTAAGTAGTGCGTGTCTTTCACCTGGATAGAGGCCTTTGCCTCTTGCCGCATGATACAATGATTTAGCAGTATCATACATTCCAGATCCAATCTGTTTTCCATATTTAGTTGGCATTATATTATTATATAGTTATAAAATATATATAAAAATAGAATGATATATTATTACAATATGTCAATCGATATACTAAAAGCAATAAAAAAAGCTGATATGGAATATTTAAAAAATACCAGAAGAATATATTATCAAAAAAATAGAGAATATATTAAAGAAAGAAATAATGAATATTATCATGAAAATAAAGAAAGAATATATATCTCAGAACATATATTAAAAAAAATGAACTCAATAATAGAATGCAAAATATGTGAAAAAACTATTTTATATAAATCTAAATATAATCATTATAAATCTCAAAAACACAATGCTACTATTGAACGGTTAAAATATCAGAGCAAATTTAAATATTATCATAAATTAGATTAAACTATATTCAATTACCAATTTGTTCTGTATCATGGTTGTAATCTTCGACTTTGTCTAAAATATCCTTTTTGGTATTAATTGATAATTTATCAATTTGTTCTATAAATTTTTTTTCCATTACCTTTGGTGGCGCTAATATTGATAATCCTGTTTTTTTCATTATATTTTCAATTGTTTGAATTATTTCACGATGGCTTACTTTGATTTGTTCAATTTCACCGATCGCTGAACCATAATCTTCATATGATGCAGGATCCATTCTACTTTCTGCATCGTTGAATAATTTAAATATTAATAATGCGATATTTTTCTTTGCAGGTTTCTTTGCAGGTTTCTTTGCAGGTTTCTTTGCAGGTTTCTTTGCAGGTTTCTTTGCATATTTTTTAACTAATTTTAAAGTTTTTTTATCATTTTCTAATATCGGAGCATCCTTCATAAATTCTAAACTAACTTTAATATCTTTGCCTAAATCATTTTCAACTTCTTTAATTGCATTTATTAATTCATGTTTTCGCATCTTGTAATAAGCTTTTATTTTTTGTTTTTTTGCTTTCTCTTTTAATTGTTTAACATTTAGTAAAAATAGTTTATCTGGCATATTTTTAGTCGCATCTTCAATAAGTTGTTTTTGTTCATTATATTCTTTTATTATTTTTTTAGCCCTTTGTATTGTTTTATTTACCGTATTTTCTGCACTGATTAGACTACTTTCTAATTTTTTCAGTTTAGACATACTACTTCCAGATTCTAGAGCTAAATTATATTTATTCTCTCTACTGACTAGTATTGATTTTTTAGCAACTATTCCTTTTTTTATTCCTTTCAATTGCGAATATAATCTTTGCAATTTTAGCTTTGCTTTTGGCAAGTTTAGTGCAAGTATTTTTTTAACTGTTTTAGTAGTCTTAACTGTTTGTTTTTTTTCAGGTATGCTAAGATTTTCATTTATTATTAAATCTCGTAACTCGGTATATAATTCATCAGCAGTATCTTCTGTTGGATTTGATTTATATTCTTGATAAAGATCTTTTATATATTTTGAATCTTTTTTAAATTTTGAACTTTGTTTATTATATATAGCCATTCCTTTTTTTATCAAATTATTGTAATTTTCTAAAGTTACGTCGCTAGTTAGTTCGGGAAATTCTTTTTCTAAATTCATTTATTATTATTATAATATAAAATAACTAATTGTTTAACTTGTTTTTATTCAAACAAGATTTTAGTGCTGTAAAACAGTTACAGTCAATGTTATTTGTTGTATTAATTATCTCAATTACTTTTTGTTCAATGATCAATAAATCATCTAATATTTTATTAATATCTTCTGTTGAATCAGACTCACTATTTTTTTGAGATTTCTTATAGTCATCTGCAATATTAGTTATTTCTTTAGCAATACCTTTCCCTTTTATTTTTGGTGGATGAGTATCTACTACTATAAATTTTTTTAGTTCTTTGTGTTCATTCATATATACATATATTTGATAAAAAGATACTTAGATTTTATTAATGAGAAAAGAGTATGAATATACGTTGGCAGTTGTCGCAGCTGAGTCCTCATTTGCCACTGCTAACTGTAAGGTGTCCCCATTGACAACTGCAACAACACCCTCAAATGAAACCTCTAAAGGAAAAGTGCCCGTGTCGTCAAATTTCGCCCTACATTCACCGATAGATGTTGCGACTGCTCCATTCTTCAATACACTAAAACTAAAAACTTCAGAACCGCCCGCACTTGACCTTTCAATAGAACAATGAGCTCCAACTCTCAAAAACAGAGGATAAGCCCCGTTATATGTAGCAAGACCAAGAGGCCCAAATGTAAAGCCTCCTACTTGTGCGTTAATTGTTGCATTTGGTAATGGGTAATATGTATTTTGTAATGCAAGCGTCATTGCGGTAGTAGCGTTTGCTTGAATTGTAGCAAAGATTTGCCCGTATGTATATGCTAAATCACCGGTTGCATTTACTTCTAAGTGTTGCCCTTCTGCTCCTGCAACAAGAGGGAAAGCGTATTTATTAGGTGTTGCTCCAATTGTCAAACCATTCGGGACATCAACCGCTCCGTTAATGGTTGTAGGTGCTCCAGCATAACCAATATTTAATTTTGAATGTGTTGATGGGCCTATTGTCATCGGCACTCCTGCCAAATTTGATATAACAGTCCCACTTGGATTATTGTTAATAAGAAACATATTATTAAATGCCCCGTTGCCTTGTTGGTCTATTTGTGCGACAGTTGCGAAATTAATTTGCCATTGTTGTAAAGATGCCACCTGTCCGAGTGGAGCATTTGAGCGTATCTGCACTTGGGCGGGGTCTGTTGTTTGCACGACAAAACGACCATCTGCTTCAACAGCACTTGATGATACTGTTAATTTATTACTTCCTGTTGGAGCATTGAGTCTGGTGTTTCCGCTATCTGCTACAATCCTCTCTATATTATTCTCATCTCTAATTGTTGTTGTTGAAGCACTCAATTCTTGCCTTGTAATACCATTTACAACAGTTAAAGCCCTATCATTTCTAATATCAAATTCACCCTGACCGTCAGGAGCGAATATTTGTGATGCTGGACCTGATATTTTAATCCTCTGTTGAGAGCCATAACGATAGTCAAGACCGAAAACTGGACCGCCTAATTGTAATTCTGAGAAACCAGATGGACCGCCCCGTATTGTGGTCACGAGTGGTATTAATGATAAAGCATCAACACCACCAAAACTTAATCGCGATGTAGTATCACCAAGTTCTAAGAATGTTGCACCTGTCGCATTTGTCAAGGTGGTAAGTGTTGCGTCCATCACAAGCCTATCATCACCACCTACATTCAAAACTTGTGCGTCGTCAGTGATACTATGAGATGAAGAAACACCATCAGGACTATATAAAGATGTTTCGGTGCCATCCGTAAGCATCCTAACTTGACCGCCATTATTCAATTGATAACTGGCATCTTGATATGTTGAAAATGTTGTATTGGCCGGTCCTCCGCGAATTGTAGTAGTTGCTGACGTAATACTTAATGGCAATGTTGAGCCTGCCACGCTAAAATCAATACCTCCACTTTGCAAAATAATATTAGTATTTGTATTAGGAGAGTTTATGCGAGTTTCGCCACTATCGGACTTAAACCGTATTATCCCGTTTACTTGTGTGGCAGTTTCAAAATCATCAACAAAAATAGAACTATTCCCACTCGGACTAATCAAACTCGTCGCTACTGGGACATCTTGAAACAAAACATTACCCGCTCCGTCTGATGTCATAACTTGCCCTAAAGTCCCCCTTGCACTTGGGAGTATATATTCAACACCACTTAAACCTGTCCTTATTCCTGTTAGTGTTTCTAATTGTCCCGTTGTTGTTAAGCCTCCTGTCGTTGTAATTCTTCCATCTGAAGATACACTCATCATTGAAACATCAGCATTATTCACAACTCTCAGAAGGTCAGCAGTTTGACCGACAGCACCCTTCGCATATAAAGGTGTATCATTTACACCACTTGATTCAACTGTTAATAAGCCTGAGTTTGCATCTGTATTTACTGATAAATTATTTAAATATAAATTGCCCGTTTGTTCTGGCACCCATACCGATTGAGTTGGTTGTGTGTTGGAATTTGCGAATAAATAAAAATTATTACTATCCTTATTTTTTATTAAACCGCTGAATTTCGTATTATTTGATCCATTTATTAAAACGCCTGAATTATTAGCATCTGCAAAACCATTTTTATTAAGAGTTATTATTGCATCTTCCACTTCAATATCACTAATTAAAGTATTAACAGACAAAGAGCCCGTAATTGTCATATTTCCATTATATATACTTCCCGAATCATCAAAATTATAACCACCCCATACTGTATTATGAGATGGGTCGCTATATTCAGGCAATGCTCCAAATACGTTGTTAGTATCAGGTGGTAATATTGTGACACCAAGAGAGCCCAAACGCTCCCATCCATCCCCACCTACTATAGATAAACTGATAAATGGAGAATTGCCTAATGTATAACGATATACAACAAAACCATTTTTATCAATTGATAATGTTATTCTGTTAGTTGCACCATCTAATTCTAACTGTGAATTTAAAGCATTTTGAACCAACGACAAAACTGTTTGAACTGAATAATCACCATCTGTCAAAGTTGTATTTCTTGTATATGATGTTGTCCCTACAGAATATACAATTTCAAATATAGCATCTCTGCCGATTAATGTTAAAGTTCCACCTCTTGATACGATAACACCACCGCTATATTTATTGTCAACTATTCCAGTAGGCAATTTATAAACAGGAGCACCACATAAACCAACACCGAGATTCTGAAAAGTGCCAGTTACAGCACAAACACTATTAATATCGATGTCATTGGGTACTGTTACACTCCCCAAAGACGTATCATTTCCAGCATCATCGACCGCATGAAAAAACCCATCATTGTTAGCGTAAAGTGATAAAGTTCCAACATCAGAAGATCCTATTGGTGCCTGCTGTAAATATTTGTCCGCTGTTGTAAGTACACCATCAACAACCAACGACCCAGTGATCTCCATATCTCCTGTAAATATACGACCTGTTTGATTAAAATTATAATCAGTCCACGACATCGGAGTGATATCAATTGTTTCGTATGGTGGTTCATTTAAGAAATCATAACTAGTGCCAGCTAGTACGTCAATTGTTGCTATCTGTTCAGCACCCAAGTATTTCCAACCGAATAGAGCACCACTAATAACAACTTTTGCACGATTACCAGTTGATAAATTAAGTCGAATTTTACCATTAACCATCTGAAATGTTACTGTATTCGTCACGCCCCCGAGAACTAACCGAGCATTAAATGAATCTTCCATTGCTATTAACAAATTAAAAACTGTATAATTTGTTTGCGGTATTACAAAGTCAGTTAGACTTGGTGGAAATGTAGCGGTTATTGATATTACGAATTTATTATTATCGCCAACAATAGATACTACTCTATTTAATGCTGGTTGGGGAAATGTTAAACTAGTACCAGTTAGCGAGAGTGTTAAAGATCCTCCCAATAAATAACTCAATTCGGTAGGAGAAATAACAAATGATTCAGTTGAAGATGTTAAAGTCAATGTATTTTCCGATATTGTTATATCAAAAATACTTGCACTTGGAACACTCAGTAAATAATTAGATATATCTGTTTTAATATAATTAACTAATTGATTTAAAGAATATGATCCCGCTGGCACAGTAGTTTGGTGAACTGGTGGTGCTAATGCTGGAAATGATATAACAATTAAGTCATTTTCACCAGTTACAATCTCAAAATTAGTAAATTGATTTCCTGAAACTTGGATTTGCCGTTCAAATGGTTCTCCACTTGGAAAAGTATAATTTTTATCAGTTAAAGTTCCGACTGATAAAATATTAGATGTTACTGGATTACCAATTAATAGCTCGTCTTCTACAACTGCTCGAACTTGTGTTTCATCTAGACCACCTCCTCCTAAAGAAATGTTGCCAAATCTAGTTGTTTGAATTTGTTTTAGACTCATATTATATTATCATTATATAGATAAAATAATATTAGTTAAATTAATAGGGCATTATTTATTCCAGAATGTTTAACAACTAATAAAAATGAGACACATCTTAAACCGCAATCTTGTTGTTTGTCTGCTTGTTCAGGGTCTCTCTTTGATTCTATAATTGCATACCCTTGTTTTTTCATAGTATGAAAAAAATTCTTTAAAATATAATTTGTCTTTCTACCAAAGCTATCATATATATATAGCGTTCTTCCCTTATTGTAAACGGCGACCCAATGTTCCCCATTTTCTTTACTACTATCTGTATTTATAACGCAATATGATTCTCGTCCATTTGGTTTATAATGATCATACGGAACTGTAGGCGATGCTTTGTTTTTAAAAAATAGTTTCATCATTTTATCAATGTCGTCGGTCCAAAGAACTTTATTTCCGAATCTTTTTCTAAGTAATTCGAGAATATCAATATATAGTTTTTGCGTCATTTATTATTACGATATAAAATTTTTATGCTTTTTTGATCTAAAATGACGGCCTCGATTATTTAATGATACAATTGACCCGCATTCACAAGTAAATTTTTGTTTTTTGTATTCTTTAATTCTATATTTATTATTTATATAATATTCTTTAAATTTGTCTTTATTATGTTCTCGATATTGTTTATCATATTCTTGTCTAATTCGACCTGGTACAACTTTATTTACACACGTTTCAGCTCGAATAATTTGACCTTCTAGCCAGCGAGCATCTCTTTTATCATCTGTTGCTGTATCACAATATAGCTCAATATAACAATCACCATATTTTATTATATCAAAACTGGTAACAAAACTATATTTGCCATTTAAATAATTTTTATAACTATCGGTGTGTCCTCTCAACCGCCGGTTGAGACTATTTTTAGTACTCCCAATATATTGGAGATCTGGATTGCTCTTGCTTTTGATTGAATAAATTTTATAACCCATTAAATATATATAATGGGTTATCTTTAAGTCATTTAATATTATGATATAAAATTAATACATCATTGGGCGTGGTTTCAATCCTCGACCAGCCATCAAATGTGATCGACGTGTGCTAGGGTGACGAGACGATCGAATTGACCGCATACCCCCTGGGGCACCTAAACCTTGTCCAGGGAGCTTCAAACCCCGTCCAGGACGTCTGCGAATAGTTCTACGCCGACGTCTGCGACCGTAGCCAAGTGATTTGGCGACTCCGCCAATAGCAGTGCCTTTTGGTCCGAATAGTGGTGCGATTTGTGAAATTAATTTAGATTTTCTCAATAGTTTGTTTGCCGAACTCCCGACTTTCTTTACTCCTTTCCATAGTTTACCAAGCCATCCTTTACCTCGCATTTGACGGGCACGGACGACCATTCGTTTTGTTCCTTGCTTTCTTTGATATGGTGGCATTATTATATATGAGTATGATAAAATTTCTATTAGTTTATATATGTTCAGCAGAATAAAATATCAAATATTTTTAAAGATTAAATTACATCGAGAACTAAAAATATATTTTACCATAAAACGTAATAAGACCAAAAATTTGGGCTGGATTTTAGTTTAAAAGTAAAATTATTATTCTTATCTTTTATTTTACTTGCTCGTGCTCGATATCTATTCCGTCTATCTTTATCTTTATGTTCAATAAAATCAGACATACCTTTAGCTCCAAAATGGATCCATTTATTATTATATAAAACCATATACTTTTTGTTTTTCCTTGTTGACTGTTTTAAATCTTCTGCACCTAACTTTAATGCTTTTGATTTTACTAAATTTAGTTTGTTATTATACGTCATATATAATAATAAAATAAATTATTCAATTTATAGTTATATTCGTTTGATTATATAAATTGATTATTTTTTTAAGTGAGTCATTTACGTTTTTAGCGATTGACCGAGATAACCTGGGTTATGAAGCCTGATTCATACTCGATACTGATTTGTCGGCTATAGTGTGCTACAATGAATAGCTGACTGTTTTCAGATAAAGCCTGACCATATTTAATTGATACATTCACATAACTAGAGCTGTCATTCTTGTCACGGCTAAAATCAAAGTGATAATATGGACCACGTTCCATAAATTCTTCAAATGATTCGGTACCGCCTTCATTGTTATATTTAGCAGCATGATATTGACTAGAAACCCATCGTTGAACCATGTTATTAACATTTTTATCAAAACTAGATGAATATAGTGTAGCGGGTTTAGTTACACTGCCATAAGTAACTTGGATATTTTCAAGATTTTTCGCACCATACTTTTGTAGGGGGTCTACAGCTGCTGCATCAAGTTCATCCAAGAAGACAGTTGGGGGGTTGCGAGAATCTGTACCTGCTTTACCCGTTTGTACAAATACAGTCAAAGCAAGTGTAGAAGGTGGAACAGTAAAATCCAATTGAGTTTGACCTGGACCCCGTGGAATAGCTTTATTGATAATTTGCATTTCCATAAGACTTAGAGGAAGGGTTCCTGATGGAGGCATATCTTTCTTAATTTGACAAACATATAAACGTACATTTGATATTTTGACGTCATACCCTTGCTCGCGAACAAGTGCATCAACACTTTGAACTAAAGCTGATTTATAATCGGCATTAGGGTTTAGTTGCAATTTAAAATCACCAGAACCAAGGCCATCATAAACATCAAAAATACCAATTGGGGGTTGAAAGTTAACCGAGATTGTGTTTTGACCAGTATTTGGGGTCTTAACTGTGGTAATTGCTGTTATTGCAGCTGGTGCACCAACTGCGGGTCCATCAGTAACTCGAAGGGTTACTGCATCAACAATTGCAAGTACTTGTTGGAACGGACCTGCACCGATTTGAATCAAATCTCCCTCTCTCACACCAGTGACAATAAAATCCATATTGGCTGTAGTGAGGAGACCCGTTGCACCATCGAAGGTAGCAGTGCCACCTACAGCTAATCCGGCAGCACTAAGCAAAGGTCTATTAAATGCATCAAGTGAATTTTTATTATCAAGTACTCCATTGTTACGGTATTTTCCATCACTTGATATTTTATTAATACGTCTGTTAAAATCAGCATCGCAGTATGTTGCATCTTGTCCAGTATTTTTCATCCATGCAGCTGATCGATCAAGGCGACATTTAAGAATATGAGCTTGAGGCACGTATTGTGTAATAGATGAAACGTCTTGTCCACCTGCACGAAAATAACAGTTATTATACAAACAACCTGGAAGGCCATCTGCAAATGCAATACCATCACGCACAACTGGTGGGCGTTCGTTTGCTCCTGCAGTTTTTTTAGTCAATTTCAAATCCACTTTAAAATAAGAATAGCCAGGAATCCATGCATTCTTGCCAGATACCGAAAAATCATAATCCTGTACACCTTGGGGAAACGAATCTCCAGCTACTGAACGTTTGCAAGTAACTTCACGCCAATTTAATTCTAGATCTCTATCTAATTGCATTATATATTATATATATGTGAGAAAAAATATTATATTTTATCTTATATTAATAATATAATGCCATTAATTAAAAAAAGTATTTCGAGAATATTTAGTTCGGATCCGGAGAATGGATCTTTAAATTTAAGTCCAGATGGTAGCTCATTTTCTGTGAATCTATACGATCCAGTAACAGTTCCGCATAATGCTGTATATTGCACGATGACTGTCCAATCTGCAAATATTTGGTATACAACTCCAAATATCTCGGCAGCGTTAGATAATAATACATTGCAAATAGTTATAACTGGACAACCAGCACCCTATAATTTAGTAATCGATGACGGTCTTTATGATCTACCGCAATTACAAGCAAGTATTTATTCAGAATTAAATAAACAGCTAAGCGGGTTGGCTTTTACAGCGGAAGATTTATTTGAATTAAGAGGTAACGCTGCAACTCAAAAAGTCGAAATTTTATTTAAAACTACCAGTGTTGGATTTATATGGTCTGCGTCAACAATCGCACCGATTTTAGGTTTTACAACATCAGATCCTGCTTCTGGTCCAGGGGTCCCAGCTGGGACAATTGTTACAAGCCCAAATATTGCTAAATTTGACGTTTTTACTAGTTTTCTAATTCACAGTGATTTGGTTCATAGCGGAATTCCAGTAAACGATGTATCATCATCAGTACTTGCTAATGTATTTATTGATGTTCTTCCAGGCAGTTTAATTAATTATACACCGACAAATCCACCAATAGTTGATGCTACAGAATTAATTGGAGCTAAACGATCACAGATATTTTTCTTTTTAACTGATCAAAAAGATGTTAGACTTGATACAAATGATGAATATTGGTCATTTACAATTGTTATTGATTATTATGTTGAAGCGTAATTTTCTATTACATATATAAATGTCATTTTATCAAAGAAATAAAGCAAAGCAAACTAAATATTTTAGTAGTGCAAAAATTGGGGGATTTATGGAAAACAAACCGATTATACCAGCTCCAGAAATTATTACAAAAGTAGACGAGCAACCGTTCGAAGAACTGTTGGATAAAAAAAAAAAGAAAAAACGATTGCCAGGAGAAAAGCTATTAAAAAAATTGACCAGAACAAGTGAGGAACACGATGAAGAAAAACGAGACAATAAAATGAAAAGGATTCGGCAAGCAATTAGGAAAGATATTGAATATATGTAATTATTAAAGGGTTACCCTTAGAAATGAACTTTTGCATCTTAATTTATTTTTAATAAAATATAAATTAAGACGTAAACCAGACCATAAATTAATTCAGTCTGACAAGCAATTTTTTTGATAGAGTAATTCGGCAAGCAATTTAAGTTATTGTTTTTTTAATTTATCATATGTTTGGTAGTTTGTCAAAAACGAAAAACGTCCAGATTGCGTTTGTTATATATAGTATAAAACGCAAATTGGACGTTTTTTCTAAAACAAAAATTAATTGCTTGTGGTCGGTTTATTTATTTGACTAACCGAAACATTGATTTTGGTTTCCTACTTTTCCGTCTGCCTTGGCCACTTACTTCGGCAAGGACACGTGTAGGTGGTTCGGCTGGTTCATCTAATGCTTTTAAATAGTCTTCTTGTGATATTTCTTCTTCTGCACCAGCTTCTTCGGCTGGCCCTGCAGTTGGTTTAGACCCTTTCTTAGCCATTTGTTTTAAACGATTGAGTGTGAATAAAAATTTTACATTTTCAACTGTCTGTGGATCTATTTGCTTTGTTGCTGGATTTATTAATACTCTGCGAATTTCACCACGTTTTCTGGCAACGGTTTCCGGCATTCCTTTTTTTGTTCTACGAATTCCAATCAATTCGGCTCGCATATTTTTGAGTAATTGATTAGCTATTAAACCATTTAATTCCTGACCAACCGAAACCGGATTTTCTATTTTAACTCCCTGTTTTACATTACCGATATCATCCACATTAAATCCAGCGTTGGAAAATGCTATATATAATTGTTGTATTTGAGAATAGTTGAAAAAGTTTGCAACAGTCCATCTTTCAGGAGACAATGACATCGTCGGATCAATTGCAAGTACAAATGCAATTAAATCACTCGCATTACTTAAATTTAATTTGTTAACTATATCTTCTATAGATTGCTCAGCAGCAGCTTGTATGGCTTCTTCTTCCTCCCCTTGTTTTACTTCTTCTGGTTCTGCTGCTGCTGATGGTGGTACTGGTACTGCTGCGGTGGCTGGTTGTACAGGTACTGCACTGACTTGTGATAATGGGTCAAATAATGGCGGTGGCTCGTCAGATGGTTGATCAATCAGCGGATCAACGCCCCCAACTGGTGCTGCATTGAGGAAATCCCATTCAGCGGGCATATATTCTGGCCCATATGGTGCTGGCATATGAATGATAGGTTGACCTGGTGGAGGGATTCCAGGATATGCTGGTTGAGCTTGTGCTGGTTGAGCTTGTGCTGGTTGAGCTTGTGCCCCTGCTCCTAATTGTTTGATTTCTTCTAAGCTAGCGTTTACTTGAGTAAAACTATCGTTATTTCTATTAAACAACCGTTCGCTTGCTTGTCTAATATCTGCGAGTTCATTTACAACATTAAATAATTCTCTTTCAGGTACTGGTAATGACATATCCATTCTGTAAATCCGAGATAACTGAGCTGTAAAATTTTCCAATAATTTATTAACTTTAGATTTATCATGTTGTTGACCTCTATTAATTAATTCAGAATAATCGTGAACAAGTTGATCATATTGAGTTTTTGCTCTTGCTGCTTGATTTGAATTGCCATGAGAAATCATATTCTTATAATTTTTACCAGCTAAAGTGCCTCTAATTAATTCAAGAGCAATTAATTTAGCACCATTGCCCATCATTTGTTGTAATAAAATAACTTCTTTACGTTCTGGACCTTTTTGCAATCCCATGTATTCGGGAAGAACTCCAGCATTCATTAATCTTTGAACTTCTTTACCAATTACACGTGGCTTTGGTGCAGATTCAGTCAATGTATTCTTTGTTTGCAATAAATTGGAATTTGTAACACCAGACACCCCTTTTAATTTAGTATTGGCCACAACATTTCCAAACATATCTGATGTTTTCCGTAGTGGTCGATATCCGAACTTTGGTGCGGTTTCTGCGAACCTTGATTTATTTTTTAATAAAGAACTATTGCTAACAATTGGCCATAATTTTTTATTTTTAGCATTTGGATAGTAACTAACTTTTTCTAATCCTGTTATCATATTATTATTATATGTTAGATAAAATATATAAACATTTTAACTAACATATAATAATAATGCCAAAAAATAAAACTATTAAATTAAAACGGCAACTGCCAAATAAATTGATGCATTTACCAAACGCAGATAAAGGATTTCATGAATCTTGGACTAAAGATAGAAATTTAGCTGATTTCCCCCATCCATTTAGATGCTGTATATTGGGCAAAGTTGGTTTAGGAAAATCTAATATCGCAAAAAATATATTTTTAAGATGTCAGTCGGGAGACAATCCATTTCAACAACTGTATATCGTACATGGGTCTGAAACAACTAAAGAGTGGGATGACTGTGAACCAACCATGATGTTGAGTGACATCCCAGAGCCTGCAGACTTGGTTGAGAATGAAGTTAAAACTTTAATAATTATAGATGATATGGAAATGAGTAAATTAAATAAATTTCAAATGAAGAATTTAAGTTCATTATTTCGATTTGTTAGCTCACATCATAATTTCTCAGTAATTGTGGCATATCAGAGTTTCTTTGACGTACCAGCAATCATCCGAAAATGTGCAAATGTATTTATTTTATACAGACCGAACAATGATGATGAATTAACAACTATTGGTAGACGAGTCGGTTTGAAAAAAGATGAGATTAGAGATATTTTTGATAATCTTCTAACCCATTATAGAGATACTCTTTGCATTGATATGACGAATGAATCACCTGCGTATTTTAGAAAGAATTTATATGAGAAAATCGAGAAAACTCCAGAACAGTAAAAAAAGTAAAGGGTTACCCTGAGAAATGAACTTTTACATCTTAATTTATTTTTGTTTTTAATTAAATTGAGACGTAAACCAGACCATAAAATATTTCAGTCTGACAAGCAATTTTTTGAATAGAATAATTCGGCAAGCAATTTATATTATTCATTTTTTTAATTTATTATATGTTTGGTTATTTGTCAAAAACGAAAACGTCCAAATCGCGTATTTTACTATATATATAATACGCGATTTGGACATTTTCTAAATAAAATTAATTGCTTGTCGGTTAATCAAATAAATCCAGTAAATTAGAGTAATTAAATATTTGCCAACCAACTAAATATTTTATTTCACCTTGAGCCGGTACTCTTTCAACTGTTTTTAATAATTCTTTCATTACTGATTCATGCAATTGAGTATCAAAGCATAATTCGGTTATTAAATTTGCAATATCGTCAATTAATATATCACTTAAATATCGTTCCATTTTTTTCTATTCTATTATATATATGCCACGTAAAATAAAATCAGAAGTTGAGGAATTAATTCCATTAGAAAAGCCAGCAGAAAAAATACCTGAAAAAAAGGTAAATAAATGGCTATCCCATGTTAAAGATTATAGAACTAATAATTCTGACAAAAGCTATAAGGAATGTTTAAAATTAGCTAAAGATACATATAAAAAATAATATAAATATAATAATAAATGAGTTATAATTGGAGTTTATTTGAAACTAATATAATACAGGAGCAAAATAATAATTGTTGTGATAATCCAGATATTATTATTACCGAAAATTATCACACTTGTACGAATTGCGGACTGGCTGATATATCAACCCAAAAATATAATATATATTTCAACGACGATAATAACATTAAGCGGAAAATACCATATAAAAGGTTAATATATTTCAAGCAAAAGTTAAAATTAATAAATTGTCAGATACATTATCCACTGAATGCTAAGTTATTGTATTTTATAACAATAAATCGAAATAAAAAAATCAAGAGCATTTATTATTTGAAGAAGATAATGAAAAAAAGCAAGTTGCATAAATACTATAAATATATTTATTCTATTTACTTTGCTATAACTGGTAAAAAAATAATAAATATTAATTATGAGCAAATAAGTAATATTATTAATATGTTCATTCAATTTGAAAGAATATTTGAAAAACATAAAATTAGAAAGAATTTATATTCATACAATTTGCTCATCTATTTTATGCTCGCGTATTTCAATAATATAGGATATGTCTATATGATACTACCGTTAAATAAAAGAAAAATTAAGAAACAATGCATTAAATTATTTAAATTAATGGATATAAAGATAGAATGAGTTAATAATCAAATGGAAATTAAAAAACTTGATACCGAAATATTTGACTCAATAAAAACTGGAATTAAAAACATATCCGATTTAACTAGACCCGTACAAATAAATTTTGTTAATAAAATTAATAAAAAGTTTGATAAAAAAGATTTACTATGGATTCAAGATGATGTTGAAAAGATAATTAATTATATTAAAGATTCAGATATTAAGGACTCGAGTAAGCGTGTAAATTATGAAGCACTCGCAAATTCACTATTAGCAATTGATAAAAATAAAAATAAAGAACATGCTAGAAAATTATTTACTATGTCTTTAGAAATTCAAACAAATATAAATAATAATAATAAATCCCAAATAATAGAAACAGATTCAATTAAATTTCAAGAGTTAACCAAGCAAAGAAATAAATTATTCAAAAATAGAAATAAAGGATTTAAAAACCATATGTTGTATCTAATAACAGCAATTAACACATATTTACCTCCGTTAAGATTAGATTATACTGGCAAACACGCCATTCAGTTGAATGGTACTGAAAATTCAATTACTAAAAAAGGCAAAGATTATATTTTAAAAATAACAAAAGATAAAGTTTCACATCGCTTAGGTTCAGTTGAATTAAACATATGCAAAGACCATGTTAGTGAATTTAAAAAGAAAAAATACATTAATGGATCAAAGATGTGTTCTATTTTAAATCAATCATTGAAATTATATCCAAGGAAATATATATTTTCTGGATTAATTGATAAAAATAAACCAATGAGTGCAACAACTTATAATAATTTATTAAAAGAAATATTTAATAAATCTGTTACGCAAAATCAAATTAGAAAAGCATTCATAAATCATTATTACAAACCAATATATAAATTTAATATTAATGATAAAGAAATAATTAGCAAATATATGAGACATAGTACAAACACTGCTTATAATAATTATGTTAAAATTAATTATTAAGTTTGTCGAGATCATCAACCCTGAGACCTAATTTAAATCCTGTTGGCTTGAATGATTTTACAATCAATTTTAAATCTTTGGCTAAAAATTGGAACTCGTTAACTAATTCCCATACTAAGCCGTATTCTTCATGAACAATCTCATCATGATCAATAATAGTGAGTAATCCTTGCTGTAAATTGTTCAAAGTAGCTTGGATGTCTTTGACTGCGTCTTTAATTGCGATATCTAATGGAACATCATTGAATTCCGATTCGGATATTAAATCTGTGTTATCAACTGGCATAATATTAATATATATAAATATTATCTTTATATATATTAATATGATGGTAAATATACATGATTTCATTGTTAACCCTAATACAAATAAATTAGTTAAAATTGGCAGCAAAAAATATAAACAATTGGTTAAAGATAAAGTTTTGAAAATGAAGTATTCGACACGTGCGAAAAATGTGGTTTATAATGGAGCTAATGCGAAAGAAGTTAAAAAGAACCTAGTTCCAGAAGATAATATTGTTTTAGTTGCAAAAGATGATAAAATTTATAAGCAACGGAGACAATTTAAAAATACCGAATTAATTGATGAGATAATTGATAATGCATATGATCTCATTAAAAATGATTTGGATGATATTGATTTTGACAATACAGATGATGACGAACTTAGGAGGATTGTTCGTCAGATGATTTATCAGAAGTCGGTTGGCTCTGCTCCATAAATTTAATATGTTTTTTAGTTTTTGAATGCTTGTTTTTACCGCAATATGCAACGGATGATCCGCACGGACAGTCATATTTAGCTAGAAGACGTTCTTTGTTTTTCTGGTAATAACCCCCGTTGTAAGATTTTGCGTAAGCTAGTAATTTTTCTCTGTTTGCGAGCTTATAAGCTTTGGATTTTTGATATTTTTCTTTTGCAATTGGGTTTGAAGAAACTGTCATTTTATTATAATATAGTCACATGACAAATCTTTAAGCAGGTTCGCTCGCTTTTTCAGGTATAAAGAACTAATATACGGTATTGCAAATTCACTAGTTAAATAAATAGTTGTATTTGAAAAACCGAAATAATATAGTGCTAAGCTAATAAATTTCATATTATTTTATCTATATAATATATAATATAAAATATGAGTTCTAGTGAATCTGATAGCGAAAATTCTGAAATGGAATGTATGTGTGAGTGCCCATGCAAAATGTGCAATATATCTCAAAAATTGAAGAGCAAGGCATTGAAGCGCCAAGATAAGAAAATGAAAATGAAAAAGAAGGGAAAGTCCAAATCCAATGGTGGCAAAGGTGGTAAAGGACAGGGTGGCAAAAACAAGAAGAAATCTAAGAAATGAATGAAATGAATGAAATATGTTTTTTAGTTTTATAATGCTGAGCTCGATTTTGAATTGTAAATCTGCCACCACATTCACATATATATTTTTGTTCTCTATATTCTTTAATTCTATCTTTATTTGTTTCATAATATTCTTTGCGTGTTCTACTGGGGACATTCTTATTAACGCAAGTTTCAGATCTAATTATTTGACCCTCAAACCAATGTGCATCTGATTTATCATCTGTTCCAGTATTGCAATAGAGCTCGACGTAATAATCATTGTATTTTAAGATATCAAATGATGTCACGTAATGATATTTGTCATTTAAATATTTCTTATAATTATTTAAATGGTTTGACAGTCTATATTTCAGACTATTTTTAGTACTACCAATATATTGTAAATCCGGATGTGATCTGGATTTAATTACATAAATTTTATATTCGTTCATTTATATAATATTGTGACCAAATC
>Ga0070746_10000428_pt1 | contig 24678 bp, 19 predicted proteins | sample VirMetDEL_Mar_21_FD_77016 | JGI IMG/M metagenome (GOLD analysis project Ga0070746, IMG submission 77016) | Aqueous microbial communities from the Delaware River and Bay under freshwater to marine salinity gradient to study organic matter... | ecosystem: Environmental > Aquatic > Marine >...
CGAGCCTGTCAAAGCATCTGCGGAAGCACCGGTCACTGTGAGGTCACCGATGACCAGTCCGGTCACAGCTTCGTCGAATGTGATCGTAACGTCGTGAGGAACAGATTGGATGCCCGCAGCAGGACCCGAGACCACCACCGTTGGATCGGTGATGTCGTACACGCAACAGAATTGTTTGTAACCGTTCCCCTGCAATGGGTCTGCCACCGCAGTCACCGAGTCCTTCGGAATCGCAAAACAAAACTGGCCTTCTGCGGCTGGCGTCAGATCTACAGTGTAGACCAAGTTCGGCGTCACTTCAGTGAAATTTGCAGCAGTGCAGTTGGTGAGCTGAAGATCGCTCAAATCAAAACCATTGACAGGCTCCGACCATGTGATTGTCACAGTAAACGGAGCCATGTTGGTTGGGCACGGCCACCCTGTCTGGAATTCTGGCTTTGGACCGCCAGTTTCAACACTCGGCCGTGGTCGCAGGTACTTGAACCGCTTGGATACCATGTCAATTCCGCTCCCCGAAGCGATTCAGTTGGTAGCCTCTGGCCACATTTGCGGCCGCTGTGTAGCCCATGCCGTACCGCATCAGCCGGCTGACGTCCCTTGCGAACTGTTGCTGCTGTGCAGGGCTTGCGACACTAATAGGTCGTTGCGCTTGCCGTCCGGAGTTCTGCCCACCAGCCCCTGCCCCTGAAGGTTGGACAGCCCCTGATTGACCGCCTCCCAGTTGACCGCCTCCGGCGATTCGTTCGATGAGCTCTTTTCGGAGTTGGTTTCCGGCTTTTGGGTTGTCTGCGAGTCGCTGGGCGTAGTCATTGAATAGCTCCGACAGTCCTGTACCGCGGTAGTTTACCGTGCTGTTGAAATCCTCCACCAGACGGTCCAGTTCCGCCTTGCGGGCCTTGTTGGCTTCCGTGTCGACAATGTTACCACCGACAGACTCGAGACGCTCCGCGGCTTTCTTGGTACTTGCTCGAGCAAGCGCCGTCCGCATGCCGTTCAAAGCCTGTCGGACGCCACTGATCAACTCAGACCGCTCGACGATCAGTGATTCTTTGAAATCGTCGTCACCGAACAGACCGCCACCTCCGCCGTCGCTTCGCTTCTCGCCAGCTGCATCATACTGGCGAGCCATCTCAGCTACGACAGCATCCGACAGCGTTTTGCCCTCATTCTCGGCCTTGTCGATGCGTCTTACCAGTTGGTTCTGCTTTTCGTGGTCCTGTAGGTTGTTCGCAATGGCCAGCGCTCGTGATTCCTTCATCAACCCGCTGGTTAGCTGGTGGAACATCGTGTCCGAAACCTGGCTGAGCGCCTGTGCCGGCTGTGCAATGCGGCCCTTGAGACTCACGCCCAGCTGCCGCATGTCTTCCGGTGTGCTTCCAGTGTCGCGGATGAACTTGGCAGCGTCCGTTGCTGTTCCGTTCTCGTCGGCGATGTTCGCGAGAGCTCCCATAGCACGGGCCGTTGTGGCGTCTGGAGCGTCCACGTAGTACGCCGGGACCAGACCGTTGAAACCTTCGGCTCGGTCCGCTCTCTGTGCAAGCTCGTGACGATGGTGGCCGTTCACGACGTACGTCTCTCCATCCTCCGGATCGTGCCACACCAGAAACGAGCCCATCAGCATGGGGTTAAAAACTTCCGCGTCCTTCAGCTTCTGCGATACGCCCCCGCTGCCGATACCGGACACCTTGTACTGAAAACGCCCTGGGTCCGCTTTGATGTCGTCGATGTCCATCAGCGTCAGCCCAGTGTATTCGCTGAATTGGCCCTTCTGGAGTCGCTCAATCGGCTTCTCTGCGCCTGGCACCTGATCAATCGGCGGCGGTGGCGCGTTCTCTGGCGTCGGGTCTTCCCACTTATCGAACAGGTACGCCTGCTTCTTGGTTCGGTCCGGCGCCCACCGTGCGTTGGCGCGTCCGCGTTTGAACCAGTCCGGCGGGTCTGGAATGACTTCGCCTTTCGCATTCGTAAACGGTGGCTCTGTGACACCCTTCGCGCGATGTTTGAAGTTGTCGAGAGCCCCGTGAGCCTGACCTACCAGCTGCTCCGCCTTCTCAAGCTCGGCGCTGGCTTTCCGCTTGGCTGCTGGCGTGCTGTTCGGATCGTTGTAGACGTCGTGGAGCTTCTGCCTGGCCTTATCGGCCGCTTCAATGGCATCGTCCCGCGTCTTCGTCAGTCCTTCCTGGGTGGATGCCGGCAGCTGGTCCGCCTCTTTCATGTCCAGGGGATTCGGCTCGTCCTGTCGCATCATCTCTGACGGTGAAACCTTGTGCTTCTGGCCGTCTTCGTCAGTGACTGTGAGCGTTCCGGACCCTGTGCCGAAACTGATCCCGGTCACCTGCCCTTTGAGTCCGCCGTCAAGGCTCTCAACCATCGTCCCGCGCGGGAATGTCTTCCGAACGTCGCCGATCGTCTTCAGATCCTGACGGCGCTGCTTCTCGGTGTGCTCGCCTTCCTCCTTGTTCTGGTCGACCTGACTGATGTTCTGCCCCTCGAGATTGTCGGGCCCCTTTTCAATCTGCCCCCCACGGCCCACAAATACAGGTGTGCCGCCCTTTTCCCCTTCTGGTGCCCCTTTGTCCGATCCAATCGTAATCCACTCATACCGCTGAACCTGGCCGGCTCTGAGATACTTCGCCACGGCAGCGTGAGCGGCGCGGCGGTAGTCGTTTTTGAAACGCTCCTCCGCTTTCTGCGTTGACTGCGGCGCAGTCTTGAGCGATTCGGTCACAGCGTCCAGCTTCCTCTGCGTCTCGTCCAGCTCTGCTTGCTTCTTGAATGGCTCCCCAACTCTCGACTGCATCGAAGCTGCGGATTCCTCGTGCATCTTCGCCTGCTGGCGTTTGTCGTCCGCACGCTTCCCAAGGTTGCGGGCCACGTAGTCAACGGACCGCGTCGTCTCACCCGTGGTGTAATGCTGACCGCTCGCGCCCTCGAGGTAGAAGTTGCCTGCAAATCGGTACAGAGGCATACCGCGGACTTCGCCCACCCTTATCCGCGCCGACTCAGCGTACCGCGGAATCGTTCGGCGATACGTGGGAATCGATGCCCAGATCTCATCTGCCTTGTCGCGTAGCGCGTCCATCTGCTTCTGCTGGTCGGCCGCTTTCGCATCAGTCGCCGCACCCTCAATCCGCAACTTTTGCTCCGCTCGAGCTTCGCCAGCCGCATGGTCGTCAGCCATCCGGGTGGCTTCCGATTTGAGTACCTCCGCCTGCTCTCGTGCTTTTGCGACACCAGCAACCAGCTCCCTCTGCTCTCGCGTGTGACGTTTCTTTGATCGCTCCAACTTCTTGAGGTTTCGGCTATAGGTCACCTGATCCAAGATCCGAGTGTCTCCAGCCGCGGCCGCTTGCAACTGCTGCGGTGTGAACGACTCGGCGTCTTCCTCAGTTACTTCCCGCTGTAAATCCGAACCTTTGTCAGTGACTGTCTGGTTGATGAACCCCTGCTTCCGGCCCACGATGCCCCAGCTGATTTCATCCGCGGACCCTTCCGACACGTACCGCCAGATCTTCACCTCGTCGTTCAGATTGCCCTGACGGTAGCCGCGGCCGTCTCGCTGCGTGTTCTCGGTCGGAACGTACGGAACGTCTAAGTTGTGCATCTCCGCCAGATGCGTCTGCACGTTGGTTCCTGTGCCCAGCTTCTTGGACGAACCGATGCCGATGCGGCGCTTGCCAGACTTCAGCTCCGCGCTGACCGTCTTTTTTTGCAGGTCGGTCAACTTGCTATAGTCGGCGATCTCCTCGCGCGGAATGCCACCAGCCACCAGCTTGTCGATGATGTCTCCGTACAGGTGGAACCCGGTTGAATTGGACGGGTTTACCCCGATGTCGGAGAAGATCAGCTGTGTCTTGCCGGCTTTCTCCGGGTTGTGGTATGTGGCCAGCACGTTCGCCACCATCGTGTTGACTTTGGAATCTGGACGGTCCTCGGCATTCGGGTCGTACAGACGTGGATCAACAGCAGCCTGCCGCGCGAGCGTCGTGAGGCTGACCATGTTGTCGTCACCCTTGCCCGGCCGCTTCGGAATGTTGCGAGCCCGCAGGGCGATCTCGTCCATCACCGCCTGCGTCGTGTCGTTTGCCGGCTGGACGTAGACCGAGTCGATCCGCTTCGGTCGCTTGATCGCGTCGGCTACGTCGGGGTCACCGCCGCGCTTGTATTCGTTGAAGGCGTCGACCGTCCGCACGTCCAGATCCTGCTGTAGCATCTGCATCAGCTCTGGTACGTTCTGGAACTTGGTGAACCGCGTAACGTCTTTGTACTCGCCCGCTAGATTCGGCTCGGTCGTGGTCTCGCTGTCGCCGAATGCCTTCGCCCAGCTGTCGAAGTGTTTCAAGCCACGCTTCTCGAGCTCGTCCGGTTGCAGGTACCGCTGGATGTTGTAGACCTCAGCCATTGTATTGCTGATCGGTGTACCAGACGCAAACACCACTCCGCGGTTGTCGTGGTTGTCCAGCATCCACTGCGTCTTCATATACATGTCAAGCGCCCGCTGACTGGCCGCGGTCGGGATGCCCTTGGTCCCCTTCAGACTTGTGTTGACTTGCAGGTTTTTGAATGCGTGCGCTTCATCGACGAACAGCTGGTCAATGCCGCTCTGCTCGAACGTCAAGGCGTCGTCCCGCTTGCCCTCTGTGACGTCCTTGATTCGGGCCTCGAGTTTCATTCGGGCCTTTTCCATGGCCTTGACCTGCCGCGTGTCGGAACGCATCCCCTTGCCGTCCTGCGCCCTGCGGAACTCCATCGCACTGTCGAGGTCGTCGAGCTCCTGTTGCAAGAACCTGGCTTCGGTATCACGCTCCATCGGCAGATACTTCATCTGCTCGTGGCTCATAATGACCATGTCCCAGTCGCCGGTCGCCATCTTGCTGATCCACTCTTTACGTTCCGTCGCACCGAACTTGCCGCTCGTGCTGAGGATCTTCGCACCCGGGTAGAGCTCCCGTGCGTCGAGCTCCATCTGATCGAGTGTGGCTTTCGGGACCACGATTGCCGGCTTGTTTGCCAGCCTCAGCCGGCGCAGCTCCATCGCACTCGCGACCATCGCCGCCGTCTTGCCGATTCCCACCTCGTGAGCCAAAAACCCTTTACCCCGGCTGATCACCTGTGCGACGAAGTTGGCCTGCGGTTCGCGAAGATTCCACGCTGGAGTCATCCCTGGGAAGTCGAGATAGCTGCCGTCATAGTTGGCCGGGACCGTGTTGTTGTACTCGTCGTTGTACGCTCGCGCGAGTCGTTCGCGGCGGTCGGAGTCTTCCCAGACCCATTCGGCAAACTGCTCTTTTACCTCCGCCACCTTTTCGCGGGCCGCATCGGTCGCGTCGACGTCAACGTATCGGTTCCCTTTGCTGTCCTCACCCCACACCGTCAGCGTCTTCGAGTTCAGCGCCGCGTCAACTACTCGCTTCCACTTGAAGCCACCCACCTCCAGCTTGTGGTCATGCGGCAACCATGCGTTGGCCTCACCTCGAGCCATGTCGACAGACCACTGGCCCAGCTCTGGACTGTACTCGATCTTGAACACGTCCGGACGTCCGCCAATTGTGTCGCTGAGCCACTGCTCAACGTCGCTCGGTGGAATCCACGGGCTCCCCATTCTCACGCCGATGTCGTCGTATGCGATGTCCTTCGGCTGAACCGCTTCGAGTGCTTCCACGTTCACCTTGTATCGCTCGTCGGCTTCTGCCGCTGCTCGAGCAATCGCCAGCTTGTCCTTAACGTCTCCAGACAAGTACGACCCGCGTTCGGTCCAGCCGTCCGAAGGATCTTCAAACGCCAGTCCGGACTTGCGCATCTCGTCCTCGACATCCTCCAGACGTAGCCCTGTCAGTTGTGCCATGTAGTCAGGGTCGATGTTGCCCCGCTGTGCGAGACTGATCCCGTACGCATCAATCACATTGTCCGCGGTGGTCGGCTCCACGTGCGGCCGAACCGTCGGCTTCTCGAAAATCTCCGCCTTGGTGGCCGTCTTTGTCTTCGCGTCCCAATCCTCGAGCGCCAGCATTACAGGCAGGTCTGGATCTTGAGCCATCGCTCGCAAGTTGGCCGGACTGTGCAACGGGCCGTGAGTGTCCACAAACATGTCGTACGAGACGCTCAGCTTTTGCCGCATCTCGTCCGCGTCTTCGCCAGCCAAGTCGGCTCGCATCAGGTCACGCACGCCAGAACGGACGTCCGCGGCGTCTTTGATGATCGCCGCCTGCTTTGCGTTCAGATCCACCTTGACGCGAATGTTGCCCACCTTCTGAAACACCTCATCGCCATCGACTACGAGGTTCCCGTCCCGCTCATCTTCTGCACCTGGCTGCGCCTCTGGTTCGTATGCGTCCAGATTTTCCGGCTGGCGGTCGCTCATGATGTTCTCTGGCAACCGGTTGATCGCAGCGTCTAGCATCTCGGTCAGGTCACCAGTCGACTGCACGCCCATCTCGTGACCGCCGTAGAGCGTTCCTGTCCATCCGATCTGGCCAAGGATCTGGTCCGGGTTGTGCTGGAAGTATTTGTTGACTGGAATGTCTTCGCCGCCCTCTGGGTCGGGAACTGATCCTATCTCGGTCCAGTAGTCAGCCGGAACCCGCTTACCGTCAACGAAGTGGTACACCCGCCCCAGACTGTCGGTCAGGACTCCCGTGAAACCCGGTTTCAGCTGGTCCAGAACCTCCTTCGGGTTGTGCTCCGGTGCTGCCCCGTGTTCGTCCCGCTTCCTGAAGATCAGCATGTCGGTCACAACAGCGGTCCCGGCCGATTGCCCGTGCGCCCCTGATGGCATCCGAAAGGCGCCGACTAGATCCGCATTTTTCGCCATGTTCTTGCGGATCTTGTCGTTCTTCTTGTCCATCGTGCCCGTGCTGGTCACGTGCATCACCAGACCGCCCGGCTTCACCTTGTCGATCGTCTTCAGAAAGAAGTGGTCGTGGATGTACGGGCGCAGACGGTTGTAACGTCGCTCGCTCAGTCGGTAGTCACCGAACGGGACGTTGGAAGCAGCCAGATCGTAGAACCCGTCCGGCGCGCTGAACTTCTCGAAACCTTGATTCTGAATGTTGACCGACGGGTACAGCATCGAAGCAACGCGGGCCGTTGTCGTGTCCAGCTCTACGCCAGTCACAGCCGTATTCTTGCGGAGCTCTTCCGGCATCAGGCCGACATAGTGGCCCGATCCGATGGACGGCTCGAGGAATCGACCGCCTTTGAAACCCAGCCGCTGGGCAGCTTTCCAGTGCGCATCGACCACGGCTGGGTCGGTGAAGTGGCTGTTGAGCGTAGCGCGGCCGGCGCTCTTGCGGTTGTCGCGGGACTCTCTCGCTTCCTGCTTGAATTGTGCTTCACCCAGAAGGCTCTCGAGTTGCTCCGCTTCGGCCTTCCACTCTGGCCGCGGGTATGGGTCGAATACCTGCGGGTACTGGCCCCAGCCGTTGAACTTAGACAGCACTTCCTGCTCATCGACGGTCGCGCGGTCGCGTCCCTCGGCTTCGATCTGGTTCAGAACCTTGATCGCTTCGATATTGTGCTGAAACTTGGCCTTCTTGCCGCCCTCAACGAAGGAGTTGTCTTTGTAGCTCCAATCGGTGGAGCTCATGACGTTCAGAGTGTTTCGTCGTCGCTTTCTTCCGGTCTCGGGAACATCTCCGCCCGTGCCTGTGCCCTCGCCTCTGCTGGCAGCATCCCCTGCCGAATCATCAGCACCACGTCGTTCTCCGCCTGAGTCACTACCCCAGTCAAAAAGTCGTTGCGCTGATCCTCGCTCATCTTCGCCCACTCCGTCGGGAAGTTTTCGCGTACGTGGTTTTCGAGTCTTCTTCCCCACTCGCTTTTTGCTGCTCGACTTCGCATCTTTCTTCCCCTTCTTGCCGCTGCCCTTGGGAGCGAATCGGCCGCCCTCGGGGCTGCCGGCTGGATGGCGTTCGACAGTGTCCTCATCGAACAGGCTTTTCTGGCCTGGTCGGCTCTTAACCTTGCGGTACATCTCCCGCTCTGGCTCCAGCTGGTGCATCACTGCGACAGCTTCGTCCAGGTAGTGGTCAAGCACAGCCTGGCCGGCTTCGCTGTTGGCCAGTGTTGCCATTCTACGCCCGTGGTCGACCGCTTCCTCAATGATTCCATCGAGTCGGTCCAGATCCCGCCAGTGTCCGCCTGAATGGACCAGGCTGTACCGCATCTGCTTCGCTGCCATCAGTCGCAGCGCAGGGTTGGCGCTCTGGGTGGCGTGCTCGAGCGATCGGTAACGGCCGAATAGCTCCCGCTGAACCGGCCGCTCGTCCTCATCGTCGAGCGATTCGATGTAATGGCCCAGGCTGTATAGGTCGTCGTGCTTGGTTGGATCAACTTTCAGGTCGCTCGATTCCTCGAGTGCTCCGCGCACTTCGGTCTCGTCGAATCCGCGGTTCGCTATCATGTCCTTTGCCCAGTCGCTGACGTCGCCGGCGGAATGATTCTCCGACATGTCTGCGATCCAGTCCGGCAACTCGTAATCGTCGCCGCGTTTCTCAGCCTGGGCCTTGTGCCAGTTGTCCATCAGCTTCGCCCGGTTGCCGCCAGACACACCGAATATCGAGCGCCCCAGCTTGTCGGACAGGAAGTCGGTGTATTCCTCGAACGTGGCAAACTGCCCCGGGTCGACGAACTTCGGATTCTTGGGCTCTGCCTGGCCGCCCTCGACCGAACCGCTGCCGCTGGTGAACTTGCCGTCATCGGCACGCGGATGGTCGTCCTCACTCCACCCGTGGACCTTTTCGTAGACCGCACGTTCAACCGCTTCGTTGATCTGCTGAATGTTCATTCTTCGCCCTAGTATCGCGTTGCGGTCTCGCTATCCACCCAATCGAGCAGCTTCGGTAGGTTCTTCTCTGGGCCGAATGCCAGATACGTCCCGTCCACGCTCGAGGCTCCCAGGCCGTAGCCCACCGTGTCGAGCGATTTCCAGCTGTTGATGCGACCAAAGTGTACCGGTTTCTTTCGCTTGTGTGCTTCCTTGAGCATCTTGACGAACTCGGAGTTCGTGCCGCCCTTGGAATCGAAACCCCGCTTCCATTCGGTGCTTCCGCCGATGAACAGGACGTCGAAATCGTCCCAGGGAATTTCGCCTTGGTTGTTCTCGATGCCGTTCTGAGCCACCCAGGCTACCGGAAAACCCGCCTCGCGAATCTCACCCAGCCACGGCTCGCTCCGTTTCCTCGTCGCTTCCCAGTCGCCCACAACATCCGGAGCAGTCACAAACATCGCCTTGTGTGCTTCCGGCTTCAGATCCTTCAGCAGCTTCCGGAACTCCGCCGGCTTAAATTCGCATTTGCCGGTGTGCTCGGAGTAACAACCGTTGTCCACTGCGAACGCGCTGTAATCGTTCACGTGGTTCACGTACTGCCCAGTATTCGGGGTGATCAGGACGCCCAGCCCCGGCCTATCCTTCGCCGCCTCGCGTGTCTTCTTGTTGCTCACCCCAGTCAGGAACACCGCCGGCAGATTCCCGGGAGAGTTCAGCTTTTCGACTCCGTGGTATTCAGACGCTTCCTTGTTCGGTTTCCGCTTCGGGTGCAGCTTCCCGCCTTCGCCCTTCAATGGGTGGAACGGCTTGACCGGCTTCGCTGACTTCGATCGGCCTCCGCCGCTGGTAAATCTCCCGGAATCGTCGCGCGGATGGTCTTCCTCGTTGAACAGTGATATCTGCCGCGCGTACTTCTCACGCTCGTCTGGTGTGAGCAGAACGTCGCCGTACAGACCGCCGGCCTGCGTATTTGATGCGTGCGGTTCCTCTTCCTCGCCCTGACCTAACAGTACATCCGCGTGGCTGCCGTCCGTATTGATACTCTCGCCGAACAGCTCTGGTATCAGTTGCCTGTCAGTCATCGATAAGCCCCATGTCTAGCCAGAACTTGTAGCACTTCGGAAAGGTCGCCCGTATCGTTTCTCGCCCCGCAGCCTGTAAGTATTCCGTTTCGCTAAACAGCAATCGGCCGAACTCGGCGAATCCTTCAGATGCGTCTGTTGTGGCGTATCGCGTCAACGGAGCATCCTGCGACTTCGCCGCCCAGATTTCGCTAAGATATGCCGTCTTCCACTCGACCATATTGCTGTAGACGGACTTCGGGCCGTCAATCGCATGCGCGAACTCGTGAGCCTGGATACCTTCGGCTGTGTCTTTCGCTTCGCCCTTCCCGAACTCGGTGTACTCATCAAACGCACCGTTCAGGAACAGCCATTGCTCATCGAACATATAGAATCCGCCGATCGATCCCAGTCGACGGTTAGCAAGGTTGAAAAAGTTGTATTGGCGGGTCAACTCGTTCAGGTCGGGCGCGTATTTGATCCTCTCGAGGTTGTTGGCAATCTTCATCCTGCACGCGGCATTCATCCGGCCAACAACCGTCTTGGTGTGTGCTTGCACAGAACGCACCGCCGCTTCGTTGAACCCGTCGGTCTGAACGGCAGACAATACCGCTTCCTCCGAAAGCTCGCTGATGGCCATCGTTGCCTCATCACCAAGTTCGCTTCCGCTGCTTTTAATGCCGCCGATCTCCGTGTCACTCGCGCTTTTCGTGTCACTCGGCTTGTCACTCGTGGCGAACTTGCCGTCTTCATCCCTGGGGTGTGCTGACTCGTCCCAGTCGAACGCCTGCTGTCCTCTTCGATCCTTCACCTTGCGGTAGTTCATCCGGTTGTCATTCGGATCGAACGTGCCGCGATTGTCGGTGCTCTTGATCTGGTTCGGCTGAAACGCGATCCAGACCTGATGGTCACGGCTCCCCATGTGCCGCCCGCCGATGTGTGTGATGCCGTCGTAGCCCAGTTCCTTCAGGTATTCGTTCAAGGCTTCTTTCGTCGGCTTGAAACCCAGTGCTTCCTGATACGTGTACCCTTCCCTCAGTTTCTCCCGCCATTCGTTAGCCTCAGACATATGCCCTTGTTCCTCTGACTCGCGAATGTAACGCTCGAGCGTTTCTCTCATTGCCGGGCTTGCCGGGATCCGGTCATTGTCAGCGTCGAACGGCTTCCGAATGTTGAGATAGAGTTCCTTGACCTCCGAATCGTCCTTTTCCTCAAACAGATCGCTGACATCGATGCCGAACGTCGATGCAAAATAGTCGTGCTGGCTCTTGCTCTTGCCAACCATCCTGTGGACGCCATAACGCCCGGAATCAATGTCCCGCATGACGTCGCCCGCCTCCTCGATCAGCATTTCATCGTCGGATGCTTCTGCGACTGCCTCCACCCGATCGCGCAGCTTTGCGTTGGCCGCGTCCTCATCCATCGCGAGCGAGTATTCAGGCTCTCTCGCAATCTGGGTGTATTCCTCGGCAATGCCCCTGTCCTCTGTGAAGTAGAACCCCGGCCCGTACAGCAGGTGATCCGAAATCCCTCCTGCGGATGCCTGTCCGAAACGTGGCTCGAATGTGTCCCATCCGCCGTGTGACGTGCCGTGATAGGCTTTCTTCGGCTGTCCGTTCTCGTCCACCACCATGCTGTGCTGCTGCTCAGGCTCGCCGTTCTCGTCGACTACCTTTGAGGAGTTCTGCGGGTCGTTCTCCCAGTCGCCGAACCACTGCTTGAACGCTGGCGACTGAATAACTGGACCGCTCCAGTTGTCCTCTGCCTGTGGCTTCCGCTCCTCTGGAGCTTCTGGGGCTTCCGCGCTCCCGCCGCCCTCCTTGCTGGCGAATTGGCCAGCGTTGCCGGGTTGCCCCCTGGGGTGATCCTCCTCGTTCCAGTCGAACGTGCCCTGACCTTTTCGATCCTTCACCCGTCGATAGGGCTCTGGTCGTCCTGGCTTCCGAAACAACGTCATCTGCCGCGGGTTGTACTCGACCTTGTGACCTGCCAGCCGGCGATTCGTGTCACTGATCAGGCTGCTCTCGGTATCGATCCGGCGCACCTGGAACTTGTCGCCCTTGCCCTTGGTTTCTACCTCGCCCTCGGACGCGGCCGTCTTCACTTCCTTGATGAAGTCCAACAGCTTCGCCTTGCCTTTGTACTGGCGAAAGAGCTCAACCGGACGAACCCACCCCTCCGTGCCTTTTAACAGGCTGTGAACGTCGCGATTGAGCTCAGTCGCAGGGACGTCCATTGCACGCGCGGTCTCCGCTCCGCTCGTGAACTGGCCGTCCTGGTCCCGCGGATGATCGCCCTCGTTGAACTGCGCCCTGTACAAGTCGCGGACCATCCGGTCAAATCGCCAATAACGGTCGACGTCCGCCCAGGTGTAGCCCATCCGCGCGTAGTTCGCGGGCGCTCCCTGGCCCTTTTTCATCGCCCCCTTCGGCATTTCCCAGTCATCGCCGACGTGGATCGGCTCGGTAAACTCGGTGCTCATCGCGAGCTTCTTGAGCTCGTCCGGGGAGTCAGTGACAAAACTGACGCCCTGTTTCGCCCAGTCGCGGATGCTGACCCCTTCGCCCTTCGGGGTGGCGCTGATGGTGTGGCCTAGCTTGTCCTCCATCTCCGCCAGCTTCTCTACCGCGTTCGGGTCTAGCTCCTGGTTACTCGCGACCTGGTCCGGGTCGGCGAAGATGCAGTGCTGACAGCTCAGCCGGTTGTAGCCCAGGCGATACGCTGGGTGCGGGTTGATCCCGTGCTCTTTGATCTTGTCCCACACTTGCTGTTCGGACCAATCCAGGACGGGTCTGTAATGATGGTTCGTCCGGCTTTTGTTGTGGGTCCGGTGCTTCTCGCTCTCGAGGTACTTGGACCGCCGGCCGCCTTCCTCGCGCCGCTCGCCGCTGACGAACAGCAGCTTGTCGCCCTTCAGGCTCGGATCGTTCGTTATGCTCCGCGCCGCTACGTCGATCTTCAGCGTAGCGCTGCACCACCGTTTCCCCAGATCGCATGACTTGGCGGGCCACTTCTCGCGGGTCGTCTCGCCGCCTTTCGTGGTCGGCAGAAACTTCCGCTTGCCGTTCTCATCCTCGAACCACACACCTTGCGTGCGTTCCTTGTGGCGCTCCAGCTCCCGCTTGAATCCGCCCTCACGCCACTGCATCCGGAGCTTGACGCCCAGATGGTCGGCGATCGCTCGCACGTAGTCTTCGGTCACTGGCCAGTCCATGAACCGCTCACCGTCGCCGTCAATCCGCTGGTGCCAGAGCTCGATTTTCTTCGGGTCGACTCCGCGGTCGATCAGATCGAGCACCGCCGCCAGTGAGTCCTTGCCGCCTGAGAACTGGACCAGAACCTTGTCGTAGGACTTGATCGGATGCAGCTTGACCGCATTCCCGGTGCTGGCCTCTGGAGGATCGCCGCCTGTCGGAGCGTTGTTGAGGATCGGCAAATCAATTGCGCCGAACTCAGCTGGCAGCTCATCGGACGGTGAATCCCCGGCGGGCTTGAATTCGCTTCGCCCACCGGGTCGGTTTTTTCCCAACGGCTTCGGCCTGTCCTCCTTCCGGCCGTCGCCACCCCTGCCCAACAGATCCGGCGGACCTTTGGTAATCTCGCCGCCCTCGACGTACACGTGGCTGCCGTTGATCGTCTTCCACTCGCCGTCGTCCTTGCTGCCGAAATCGAACGTCAGTTGCTTTTCGTATCGCTCGACTTCGCCCAGGTTGTAGGCCATCCGGCTGTAGGCAGCGTTCCCCTGGGCCTGAGTCGTCGCCACGATCACACCGCCCTCTTTCGCTGCCTGGCCGAACACCTTCTGCACCATCGGCAGGTAGGCGTCGAGCTTCGCATTCTGCTGAAATCCGCGGCTCGTCGCTTTGCCCTGGCCGCTGCCGTCGCCCTCGTGGACGTCGATATACAGCATTCCGCCCGGTGCCAGCAGCGACTTGGCGTTCTGGAGTGCCTTGATCTGTTCCTCCTGCTCGGCGATGACGTTCAGCACGTTCGCCATGGTCGCAGTCGGAGCGCCGCCGGCTTTCTTGATCGCTGCGACAACGGCCTGGTTGTGGTCGCCTGATCGGTTGAAGGGATCTAGCACCAGGTTGTTCACGCCCAGCTGTTTCAGGAACTCGGTTCCCTTGTCGTACTTGCCGCCGCCATAGTCCAGGTTGATTGAGTTCGGCTTGAATCCGCCGGCCTTCTGCACTCGCTTGAACAATGCAGGCACCTGGTTGAGTGACGTCCCGGCGCTGTCAATCTGCTGTCGATACAGGTCGACGTCGCCATCCCGCTCGAACCGCTCCACCTTGCCCTCGGGCTTGCGGTCACCCGTGTCAAACTCCGGCATCTCGCGAGTCTGGTACTCGCCGCCTTCGTTCACGTACGTCACGTCGCCGCCCGCGGCCGTTTCCGGGTCGTTATACATGCTGTCGATCGCGTCCGTTTTCATTTGGTCGACACCACTAAAGCCAACAGCCGTAGCTTGTGACGTTCCATCGCCTGCGATCCCGTCACCGTCGCCGTCCTGCGGGATTCCACCCATGGGGGCCATGCCCGGCATTCCGCCGCCCATGCCGCCCATCGGGTCCATTCCCTGCTGTGCTTCCGGGTCAAGTTGTGGATTCTTCAGCACGCTTTCGTTGTCGGTTGGCACGCTCGCACCGATCATGTCCATGACGTCTGATTCGCTCAGACTCGCGCCCATGCTCCACGCCGCCTGATATGCCTCGAGTCGCTTCTCCACGTCCGGAGACTCGGTCTCGATCTTGAATTGCAGAGCAATGCCTTTGGACTTCGGAAAGTTCCATTCCTGCAACGGTCGGAGCAGGTCGCGCGTAATCGTCTCCTCGAGGTTGACCGCGTCGTATTTCACGATCATCAAGAAGGAGTTGTAGTGGAGCTCCGCCACGCCTGAGCCTAGCCCGGTGGCATCCGCCTCTGTGCTCAACGTCTGGCCGAGAATGTACCGCTTCGCTCGGTGGCCGAAATAGTTGGTCACGATGTCCTTCAGGCTCTCGATTCCCGACATACCTGGCTCGATCACCTGCACGTCATACATGGCGCCCTCGTCGCCCATGGGTTTCGGGAAGAACACGACGTTCCGCTGGTTGCTGATTCGGTCGGTGGCTGCACTTTTCGCCGCTTCCAGTGCGCCCTTGTCGCCGGCCGGATAGCTCCAAATCTCGATTCCGCCTGCGGATCGCTCGAGGTACTCCATCAGGAACGATAAAGTCTCCTGCTTCTGGAACCAGTCCCAGTAGATGCGCGACCGAACACCCACGCCGTGGATCTGCTCGCCGCCCCAGTTATCCTCGTACGCTCCGTCCTCGATTAGATGCTTGTGAACAACCAACGAACGTCGCTCGTACTCACTAAGGAAGTAAGCCAGCCCGTGCCCAGTCGGCTCGACTTCCCACCGCTTGTTGATTTTGGTGCCGATCTGCTTCCGATGTCCGACACGCACCCCCAGCTGATGGATTGGTCGAGTCGGGTCCAGCTGGCCATCGTCATAGCGAAATACCAGCTTGTCACCGTTGATCGGCTGCCAGCCGTAGTTCTCACGTAGCGGGGTCGGCATCACTCGCATCGCCCCGCCGATGTTTTGCCAGCCGTATCGGTTCTGCACCGCATACTTGCCGTACCAGATGGCATGCAGAAGGTTGTTGCGATACTCGGTGAAGCGACGTATCCGGCTCATGATCTTCGTCAGCTCGGTGCATAGGTCTTTCTGGCTCTGGCTGTTGTCGTCCTCCGGCTCGATGTGCCAGTCCAGAAGCGCCGTTGCCCGCTGCCGTGCCTCTACGCACTCCATGATGCCAACATCGTTTCGCATGAATCGCGAGTTCTCGATGCTGTGCTTGATCGCCTCGTCACTGGCTTTGTAGACGCGACTGTACGTGCCGTGCAGGCTCTGGTACGTCAACAGATGCGGCAGCGCGTACTGGCCGAAGTTGGGTGCAACACCGGGTGACTCGGTCGCCGGGTCCATGATCCCGGCTTCCTTCTCGTCGATCACCCGCTGGATGAATTCCGGCGGACGATTGCGGCCCTGTGCTCGGGCGGTGAACTCGTTGTGCAACTCGCTTTTCTCATCCGTGGTCAGCATGTATTAGCGTCCTCGATTCGGTCGCCCGCGGTTCGGTGCTCCGCGTCCGGGCGTTCCTCGGTCCGGGTATGGCTGGACAAGTCGGTCCGGCTTCTCGCTCGAAATCGTACGCCGGCTGCCCGTCCGGGTATGCCGGACGTTGATCTGCCGCTGAATATAGTATTCGTTTCCGCCGTATCGAGTCGCCTTTCTCGGGACGTAGCCCTCTGCGACCCCCTTCAGCTCGTATGGCTTCTGGTGACCTGAAACTGTACCACGCACACGCAAGTTGTCCCAGACAAAGACACCCGCGCTGATTGCCTTGCGGAACTCGCGGAACAGTTTCGGTTCGACGTTGTAGTAGAAATAGAGCGGGCCGGCGATCTTCTGTCTCCGGTCTGACCGCTTGCCCTGCAAGAATCGAACCTTGAGAACACCGTTCAGCGTGTTGTCAAAGTCGTAAATAAATCCGATCGAATGGACATTTGAGCTCTGCACTGGAATCATTTCACCCGTCACCATCGGATCGGTGCGCGGGTATGTCATCATCCGCCCGCCCTCGTACGTGGTGACATAGAACCCTTCCCGGCCTCTGATTACTGGCGATGCTTGAAGATAAGTTCCGTCATCCGGTGCCCGCTGTAGTCCCGCCGCCTCCGGTGTGCCCGTCAGCGTTTCCTTGCCCTTCCCGCTCAATAGCTTCGGGTCGACAAGGTTGATGAACTCAAGCGCCGCCCGTAACGAATCTTCTACGCCTGGATCTCTACCCGGATCATTGAGCCCCGCGTCCTGCGCGGCGTCGTCGCTCGCAAACACGATCTGCGCGAGACTTCCGCCTAGCGGTCCAAACATGCTCGATAGAACGCTGCCTACCATCTGCTCGACGAGACCGCTGCTGTACTTGTCAACGTCGCCCAATCGCGCCAGTTTCATCACTTGGCTGCCGACTTTGGTACTCGCAATGACGTCGCCCATTCCGCCGCTTGTGGCAAACTTGCTCAGTCGGTTTACCGCTCGCTTGGCTCTGCTGGTAGGAGTTCTCCGGCTCAGAACGCTCCGCCCCATTCTCGCCACGTCCAGGACTGCCGAACCCACCGTTGACCGTTCCCAGTCGCGTCGCGCTTGCTTCTGTGCCTCATCGAACTTTTGACGCCCATACCGCGCTATCGCGCTCTGGCTCAGCCGTTGCTTGCCCATTGTTGCAAACCGCCTACTAATGGTTAGGTGAGCCTCTCCACTGCGTCCGGCTGATGAAACCTGACACCATGACGGCTCCGCACGGGTCTCCTGATGCTCTCTTGTACGCTAGTGCCTTCCATCTGTGCCAGCGAGAAAACGAGGTATCGCAGCGCATCGCAGAGGTGGTCGTCCTTCTTTAACGGCCTTTTGGCCGCGTCTCGCGGGTTGAGTCCTTGGTCGCTCGCTCGCTCCCAGCTGTAGGTTCGCATTTCTCGAATCAGGTTGACGCAGCTTTCATGGATCACTAGCCGCGGTCGTCCGGTCGCTTCGTTCTTTTTCAGCAGGAACTGAACGTGCTCTATCCCCTCGAGGACGGCGTTCGAGCCTCGCATCATGCCCTGAATGTTTTCGTACTCGTCATTCGTGTACTGCGCCAGCTTCTGAGCGATCCGGATGTTATCGGGGCTCGCCGGGTCGGCGAATGTGCTCGAGAAGTACGGGTTGTTCCCCGGCCATGGCCACCGGTCCTGCACTTCGCATAGGTGGTCGATCGTCGTCTTAGTCTGGTTGGTGCTGTAATACTCGTCGTAAATGAAGTGTTCACCAACTCCGTTTTTGTAGCCCCAGATGCACGCAAACGGGTTGTGTGGACCTGCTCCCCAGTCAATTGCGCGGTAATGGTACACTCCCGGAGGAAAGTCTATGACGTCATCGCCAGCTACGTGCATCCGCGGGAAAAAGGTTGAGTAGATCAGCCCCTCATAGGAAGCAAACGCCCCCGTCATCCGGGTCTCAAGCATCTCCTCCGGGATCGATCCGTAGAACTGCTCAAACCATTCTTGCGTGATGTAGCCCGCTTCGAGGTTGCACTGAGTGTTTGCCCGCCACACTTCCCAGCTTGGGGGGAGTGCGTCGGTTTCGATCATGTTCTGAATCTCGTAACTCAAATGCGGATCGATCGGCGTTTGCTCAACCAGCTTCGAGCCCGGAAAGTTGTATTCTCGGCATCCGCGCAGAACTTCGTTCAGCAGCACGTACGGCATCTGTTCGATGAATGCAAATCCCCCGATAGCTCGAGCTTGGAACTGCTGCCGGCCCTGTTCGTAAGATTTGAACTCAAGGCACCAGTTCTTGTCGGGTGTGCCGGGCCACGGTTTTAGCGGCACTCGGTACGGCCAGTTCGACTTGCTGGACTTCCAGACCACTCGAGGCCAGTCGACTTCGCTGCTTGGTATGTGGCCACGTCCGTACAGCTTTTCCGCCCAACAGGCTTCCATCACCTGCTCGTACGAGCCTGCGATAATCCAGAATGGTGTATCACGCCGCGGCGGCTGCTGTTCCCGTAGAACGAACTTGGCCACTTTCGCCAGCGTGTTTTCGGTAGTCCCGCTTCCATTCCCGCCCAAGTGGAAGATGACCCCCGTGCTTTGCGACTCATAAAAGCTGGTCTGCTCGTCGAAGCGGTCCGGCTGGTCCGGCCGTGGCCGGTAGGTCAGGTAAGCCGGCAAGTCCGCGTGTAGCAGTGCTTGGTCTTCACTTGACAGCTCCATCGTCATCGTCGTCGCCCACCACTGTGTAATTTGATGAGTTTAACAGCACGTTGCCGATTCGGTTCAGCTGGTCCCGCTTTTCAATCACTGCCTCCGCCAGTGACTTGCCGGCTACGCGAATCTCGCCGGTGTGCTTCACTTCCATCGGAGCGTCAGCTCCCCAGATCTTGCGAATGTCGGCCAAGATCTCGCGGCATTCCCGCAAAAACGCGGGGTTGCCAGTTTGCCCCTTCCGCTTGCTGGTTGTCACCGTGCCGCCCGGTCCGCCCTCAGTCACCGTCGATTCTTCCGCGTCCTCCTTGCTGGCAAGCCATCCCTTGTACGCTTCAGCGTACAAAACTTGCAGCCGCGCGTGATTCTCCAGCTTGACCGTGCGAATGTCGTCCGTCAGCCGGCGAAGCATCCAGTTGCCCACGGCGGTCAGAATCTGCGTCACTCGCCCGCGAGAAACCTCGAACTGCCGGGCAATCTCCATTTGGGTGTGGATGCCCTCGTGAGCGAGCAAGTAAATTTGCAAATCTCGATCGCTCGGTGCCACCTCGTCGGGGTCAGCTTTGTGCTGCTTCCAAGACTTCCGCCCCAGACCACGTCCACGGTTGCCGCATTGCCTTGCGACCTGCTCGACCTTTTTCTTGGTGACCTTCTTCGCCCTCGCAGTGCGGTTCGCCTTAGAAGGAATCTTGGCGGCAGCTTTTTTTTTCTTCGCCAACGATGCGCCCCTCAGTTGCGCATATTGGCGAGATGGCCAGCAACGGACCGCGTTGAAATAGTGCAGCCAAACCGCGTCTTGATGATCTCCGACACCTCGCCGGCGGATGCGTCTGGGTTAAGCTCGATCGCCTGCTGAATGTAACCGCGGTCCCGCTTCTGCCGCTGGCGGCGCGTCAGCTTCTCCTCAGCATCGGGAGAAAATGCCACCGGATCGGGATGAGTCGTCCCTGCCGATCCGGTGGCGCTGGCGTCCGTTGCGTCCTCGGGCTCTACCTCGGTCGTAACTACGTCGCTCGGTAGAGACTCCTCTGTTGCATGCAACTCCGGCTTTTGACGCGCATCCGTGCTGCCGAAGTTGCTCGCGTCCTGCGATTGCTTCCGCGGGTCCACCCACGGGTCTGGATTCTCTCGGTCGTTCGGCTTCATTGCTAGTGCCTCGGCTCTCGCCAGCACTTCGCCAATCTCCACCTTTTTCACTTTGGCGATCACGTCCGGGAATTGACCCTCAAACAGCAAATCATCGATGCTTGCCGGGTCAACGTCCTCTTTCGCGTTGTTCAAGCGTCTTCGAGCGTTCGCAAGGCGGTTCTGGTTCTCAACCTGGCTCCGCTTCTCCCGCTCTATCTCGTCATCAGGACGCCAGCCCACAGGAACCACGCTTCCCGGATCCTTTGCTTCCTTCTCGATCAGCGACGTCACCTCGACCTCGTTCCCGTCGAAGAACGGGCCGGTCCATCGGAATTGGCCGGGTCGCACTTCCTTTCGCCAGCCGTACGCCTTGGCCACCTGACGGTACCTGCCGGGGAAGTCCTTCATCTGCTCCAACAGCACATGAACCGGCTCGATCGTCCGCTGGATCGGGTTGCGAACGAGCTCGAATTCCTCGATCAGATCCCGGAGTGCTGACCACACTTGCGGCCGCGGTGAGTAGTCGCGGGTCCACTCCCCGCCGCGATACCGATTCCAGTGCTCGAGGAACGCACCAAACTTCACGCAAATCTTGATCGACTGTTTGGGCCAGTCGCCCGAATGAATCGCAATGTCCGCCGCTGTAACAGCCACGTCAAAAGACTCTGGTGGGAATGCAGCATCGCCAGCGACGAAAGTTTCGTGCTCATCTAGCAGTTGGTTGACCGCTTCAACAATCTCATCGAGTCGGTCAGTGTCAGCTTGCGGACTTGCAGCTTCGGTGGTTGCCATCCTTCGCAATCTCCTCGATCCGTCTAATTCTGTTTGCCGCTCTGCTGATTGCATCGGCCGGGTCTGGTTCCGCCGAGATTCCCACGGCAGACACCCTTGTGTCAAGTTCTACCACGCGCCAACACGGCGATTCGTATACCAGAACCAACTGACGCCCTGTGATTGCCGACAGCTCAGCCAATTGGCTGAGGTGGTAACGCAGCCGATCCGGCTCGAACATTCCTGTCGAGCGGGCTCGCTGGTCCGGGTTGATGCGGTTCCGTTGCATGGTGTGGTCATTATGTTGGTTCCATGGCTGGTTCGTCAATAACACCATCGAACATCGTGGCGTACATGCTGTAGTCCCGCAGGTGCTGTTCTGCGTTCTCTCGCATCAGAATGCCATGCGTGATTGCCACTGCTAGCGCGGAGCGCCCGTGCTCCTGCGCCCTGGTCTTGTAAAGCGGACCTGGCTTTGACTTGGTTCCGATCTCCGGACTAAGGCCGCCGCCCGACTTCGGGAACATGTCTCGCACCACTCGCCAGACGTCCGCCTCTTTCGCTCCGCGACGGTGGCAGATGGTCATGCTCACCGTCGCAAACGGAATCTGAAACGTGTGCAGCACCCCGAACTTCGCCGCGTAGATGCCCGCCCACGTACAAGTATCAAACACTTCCTTTCCGACTCGCATTCCGTAGTGCGCGACCTTTTCGATTACCAGCGTGTCACCGTCTCGGCTCCAGTTGCTTGAGCGTGTCATGATCTCAAACAACTCGATGTTGTCCATGTTACGGCATGTTATAACCTGAAACGCAGCCGGGTCGAACACGCAATAACCACTCTGCCGTGGCCCTGGATCAATCGCGATGATTCGCTCGCCGCTCATACTGACCCCATTTTCCGCAGGAGCGCCAAATTGGCGGTTAAATGGTTCGCAATGTCTTCCATTGTCACCCGCTCGGGTGCTCTTAGGTCTGGATCTCGCAGTTTGAGCCACTGCACCAGTGCGAAGTTTCGCGGGTCACAGACCAGCTTGACGGCCAGCTGCTCCGCGTGATCCATCTTCGGGATGCGGCCGTGGTGACAATCGTGGCACAGATGCAGGTAGTTGCAGGTGTGTGCCCACGTCCGCGGCGCATGGCTGCGACGTTCGATCTCATGTACTTCGGTCGCCGGCTGGCTCGAACAGAGCATGCAATAGCCGTCCCGTTCCATCTGCATTCGCCGCCACTGGTCGCGACCTTTGGCTCCCGTCCGTTCGCAGCTCATTCTTCCTCCTCGTCCATGTCTTCCATCGAAAACGTAACCGTCCCATTTTCGGGGTTTTCCTGGACAAATAGATTCCAGCTGAGCGCCTCGGCCGCTTCCAGGTTCTCCATTGTGGTCACCAGCTGCCGGCCTTCATCGTGCAACAGGAGAGCGGCTAGTATCGTTTGGAATGTTAAGGCTTTTGCCTTCCACCGATCCGCATCGCCCCTCCAGTCAACTGCTTGGATCATTCTTCACCTGCTGCATGTGGAATGGTCACAAATCTCGCCTCACTCACCGGACACTCGTAAAACTTGCGGCGTCGATTCTTCTTTCGATCCAGCTTGACCGTTCTCGACCACGCTCCGATCGTTTCCCGGACGTTGACCACCATCGCGTGAGTCAACTGTGAGTTAAAAATGATGTAGGCGTAAGGCTTCGGGCGTGCCTTGTCGTAGCAATGGCAAGCGTCGACGATTACGGTCTGGTACGGGAAATCATCAGCGCTAGTAAAGTCGATGTCGACTCGCTGTTTCACCTCGACTCGCTGCATGATCTCCAAATCACCGCTGTCGGAAAACTCTGCCATTTGGTCGCTCGTGGGTCGCACAAACGTAGGCCGCACTACCAATGGGTAGCCCTGCGACCGTAGCCACTTCGCCGCAACGTCCACTGAATCCTGCGACCTGCGTAGATCGTCGACAAATGTCGGGTCATCTTCGTCGTAGTTCACGTCCGTTCCGCTGCCCCCCGGTTCGGTACAATAAACATTGGATCTGCGATCTCACCAGCCATCGCCATCGCCATAGCCGTCACCATAGCCATAGCCATTGCCATCGCCATTGCCATCGCCATAGCCGTCACCATAGCCATAGCCATTGCCATCGCCATTGCCATCGCCATCGCCATTGCCATAGCCATAGCCATTGCCCCAGCCATTGCTGCCTGTGATTACCCAGTCCATTCTACCAACCCCCAGTCACGGCGATTGACACAATTGGCGTCGTCCTGACTGTGCCATACGAATCAATCACAGTCTCCGACGTTGGCCCGCTTGCCAGTTCTCCAAGGCCGCAAGTTGTGCCCCATTTGCGGATATTCCTAGCGTTTGTGATGATCACACTGCCGTCGTCTTGGTCTTCGCATTGACCAACGAAGATCCATCCACGATCCGCCACAATAATCCGCATGTCACCAATCTCTGCGGTCACCGAATCCGCCCGCACATACTCGACTCCATCAATGATCATTCTGCACCTCCTTCAAGTATTTCGCGAACTGACTTCATAACTTTCTTGGTGTGCTCGCACGCTTCGCACTGACCGCACTGATCGCCGTTGTGCAAATGAGAGAAATTGCACCATCCGAACGGCGTGTGCGTCGTCTTGTAGAGAAGCTCCCGCAGCTGGGCGTTCTCCTCCATTACTTTCTCTATCTTGCGATCCGCCGCTTCGCCCACCTTGACAAGCTCATCGCTCATTTTGTCGATTACTGTTTTAATTGGGTCACTCATCGTCGCCACCGCCGTCTGGAACCAACCGAATTAACCGGCTGATGCAGTCGACAACGGACTCTCCATCTAACGGCCCATCGTTGTCCCACATCCCGTCGTCATTTTCGTCGGTCAGAATGAGGTAGGGTCTAATCGACCCACCTTGCAACCGGATCGTTAGATTCCAATCGTCGGGGAGTCGATCCAGAACCTGTTGCAGCAACTCGCCCGGAATGTCCCACTGTTTGTATTCGTCGGTCATAAATTTCTCAGCCTTTCAATTTCGTCAGACAGTTCGATGAGTTTATGCGTCAGATCGTGGTTACGTTGAGCCAGTCGCTGTCTCTCTGCTGACTCGCGTTCCGCTTCTGTAAATAGTTCGCGCAACCACTCAATTGCAGTGTGCTCAGAGTAGTCGCTGAGTAGTTCGCGGAACGTCCGAATTTGACTATCGACTGCGTCACTCACCCTGCACCTCCAGTGCTTCTCGTGCGATCTCTCTGACGAGAGAAGCTGGCACGCAGTCATCGATCTTCACCAGTGCCGCCCGCAGCCGCGTGTTCTCGGTCATCACCCGCTCAAACGTCTTGCGGTTATCGCAGGCTGAATTGACTGCCTCGTCACGTTCCGTGATTAGTTCGCGGTTCTCATCCCGCAGCCTATCAATCTCTGCACGATACTCTTTGTTGTCGTCCCATCGTTGACAGAGTCTGTCGCTACATAACTTGGTCAGTTCCTCTGCCCGCTCCCGCAGCCGCTGGTTTTCCGCTTGGAGTTTCTCAATCCTGCCACGCTCGCACTTGCGGCACTCACAGTCCTTCCAGTGTTTTCCAGCCATGCTATTTGCCCTCCTGTTTTCTCAGTAATCGAAATCTGGATTGCCGTTGACAGCCAAACGGACCATCAGTACGCTGCTTTTCAGCAGCAGCGGACTGGTGGTCCGATGGCATGGCAACGCCAGCCTCAGAACTCAGTGATCGTACCAGACAACTGATAAAAGCTCTTCGGAGCTTTGCCTTTCATTTCAATTCGCCCTGCCTCGACTGCCCGCTTCAGCAGTCTCCCCATACTTCCACCTGTCGGCAGTGGCAATCCACCGCTCTCTCCGATCCAGTGGCCGGAAATCTCCTTCTTGCTGCTTTTACCATGCTTGCGCAAAATCTTACGAACCACATCAATCATCTCGTCAGTAGTTGCGTCTGTCGACTTCGGTGCTTCCTTCATCAGCCTACGTGCCGCCTGTTCACCATGACTGTACGTCGGCATTGATCCCATCGGCACCCATAGTGGATGACTGCGTACCATCGGAATTGCATCAATTGGTGCCCAGCTCCGCAGGGACGCCTGAAACAGCATTATTTCATCTTGTCCTTCTTCCTCACTTCTTACCAAGGTTGCATGAGTATCAACCGCTCGACTC
>Ga0070746_10000429_pt1 | contig 24670 bp, 33 predicted proteins | sample VirMetDEL_Mar_21_FD_77016 | JGI IMG/M metagenome (GOLD analysis project Ga0070746, IMG submission 77016) | Aqueous microbial communities from the Delaware River and Bay under freshwater to marine salinity gradient to study organic matter... | ecosystem: Environmental > Aquatic > Marine >...
AGAACGAACATTGACGGGCTTAAAAGTGCCTTATCGAAGTCTATTGGCGGTCATTACGGCGCGACGGCGTCGGTGTTAAAAATACAACTCGCCGACTTGACCGACCGATACTATGCCGTCGAATACGCGGGGTCAATGTCAATCACGCCAACCGCGCAACGCCCAACGAACGAACATTCGGCGTTTGTCACAATTCCCCTCATGCAAACATACCCGTTTGCACTGGCGAACGAGGCGACCGCCGTCGCGCCGACGGGAACGGGGGCGTCGTTTCAAACTCTCGACCTCGGCACCGCGCCATGTCACATGACGGTCGATTTGCAGGGGGCGTCAACCGCGCCCGACTTTGTCGTCGCCGACCATGCGTTCCATGCCGACCTCAATTGGTCGTTAAATTTCACGAACATACAGGGCACAACGGGCACAGGAACGTCGGGGGCATCAAACCTCGCCGATCAATTCGAGCCGAGCGATCATGGCGGGCGGTATATTCAGACGGGGTCATTCACAACGTCATTCTCAGGCGTCGTCAACAACCCCTCAGAACAAACATGGGTCGTTGTCGGTCGCCCCGCTTTTGATTATACGGCGGGCGACCAAGTCATTCTTGAACACTACATCGACGCCAACAACTACACCCGTCTATTTTGGGACAATAGCGACGTCAAGTTCGGACTTTTGAAAGTGATCGGCGGGTCGGGAACAACATTGTTGATGGATTCGGCATCGGCGCATGGTTCGGACGACTATAAAACATTGGCAGTTTCGTTCGGTGCCGACGGCATGAAAATTTATATCGACGGCGTATTGAGCAATTCAAACGCGACGACGACAGGGGTGACGGGTTCGTCGGGCACCTTGTATTTCGGCGATCAGGGCGCAACTTTGCGCCCCTCGTTCAAGTATGACTATGTGTTCGGTTATCCATTCCAACACGACAACGACGACGTCATTCGCATCATGACAAACCCCGACGCGGTCAAGCCGTATAACACAAAAAAGAGCAAGTCAACGAACATTTCAGCAAACGCCCATGTCGTGTTGGATTTTGAAAAGCGAACGGTCAAGGCATACGCCTCAAACGGCACACAAACAAACGACCGCGCAAATTGGGACACGGGGCGTTTCCCAATTTTACGCCCTCCAAAAATGTGTTTCCATGTTCCCTCTGGCGAGACAATCAACGGCATCAAGGTTCTATATCGAAAGGCGTATTTATAATGGCCTATGAGGCGCATATACTCGACTCATCGAAAGCATTGGTCGGTTCCCTCATTCGTGTTCGGTGGTCTATTGACGAGACGTTAAACGCGAAAGATTCGTTGACATTAACAACCGCCGACGTTGACAAGTTCGACCTCATCAAAGAGCAAAACACATTCATTCGATTGGTCAACCCCGACGACGCGAGTGACAAACGAACCTATCGCGTCCAAACGATCAACGAACAACAAGAACAGGGCAAGCGGTTTCTCACCGTTGAGGCAAACCGAATTTGGATTGACGCAAGTCGCGAGATCGTCGCCGACCACCAACCGTTCAAGGGCGCGTTTATAAAAGACATCGTCACAAAGGCCATGTCATACTCGCAGTTCGACGCGGGCACCACAGTATCAAGCGATACAACCCTCATCGACAATATTGACCTCTCGTATATTTCAGTTCTCGACGCATTGCAACAACTCGCCGACAAGGCGGGGCTTGAGATCGAGATTGACGAGTCGTCGTCACCCGAAAAAATCGACCTCGTTGAGCGCGGGTCGGCAAACGGTGTCGCCGTTCAATACGGGCAGAACATCGCGGGCATTCAGAAACACACCAAACGGGGCGACCTCGCGACGCGAGTGTATGCAACGGGCGCGGGCAACCCCGTCGCAACGGTCAAGGGTGCATTGTTCGAGGTGTATTCGGTGTCAACAACAACGATCACCGTCGCGGGCGACAAGTGCATACCCTCGGACGACACCTACACAGGCGGGTCGTATCAAATAAAGTTTATGACGGGCGCATTAGAGGGCAATACGTATTCTATCACCGACACGACGCGGGGCAGTTCGGGCGACGACGACACCATTGTATCAGGAACAAATTTGCAATCGGCGGGCGCGGTCGCGGGTGATTTTTTCAAATTTGTCGATGGGTCAGGCAATGATATTGATTATGTGTTCGACAAAACCGCCGAAGATACATACGGCACATGGGACAGGGTCGTGCGCGAGGGGTCGTATGAAAACACCTCGAACCTTGTCAACAACGGTTTTCTCGACGGCACCTATTCGGGCGGGCTTCATGCGAATTGGTCAAAGATAAACGGTGCCGAAACGGTATCAGAAAACACCGACACGACATATTTTCAACATGGCACCGCCTCGCAAAAAGTGGTGGCAGGGTCGGCGGGTCATGGTATCAGTCGGTCGATCACCCTCGACAGTTCCGACTTGTATTCGGCGGGCGTCAATTTATACGTCGAGTCGGGTTCGGTCGTGGTTAAAATCGAGGGCACCAACGGCGAGGAGTATCTCAACCAAGAGGGCACAAGCGGGACGGGCGAATTTATCACCGTTAAACTCGCGGGCATACCGATTGAGGGCAATACGGCGACCTTGTCTATTTACGCCAACGGCGGGGCATCGACATTCCATGTTGACGCCGTTGTGTTTACGGGTGGCGACCAAGTCAAAACATTTATTCGCAACAACGGTGCCCGCGAATTGTATCGCCTCGCGTTTGATTATTTAGAAGATCGAAAAGCCCCCGTCGTCGAGTATCAAATACCCGACGCGGTCGATTTTTTCGAGGTCGATTCGGTCGCATACGAAAACGAGCAGATCGCAATAGGCGACACGGTGACGGCGATCAATGCCGACCTCGGCATCGCCTCCGACGTTCGCGTTTTAAGCGTCCGAAAAGACGACCGAGGGCGAAACCTCCGTTTGACATTATCGACCCACACCGACACGGTGTCGGCGTTCAACAGTCTTTCAAGTGGGGCGGGCGCGTTCATACGGGCGCGACGCGAGGCCAACGCCCAACGCGCCGACCTCGACAATTTGACCGAGGACGTTCGCGGGTCGAGCAAGTTGGTCAACCAAATGGTGCCGATCACCGCGCGAGGCATACAGTTCGACGGCGAAATTCGGTCAACATCTTACAACTCTATTTCGATACTCGGTTCGGGTGGTGGTGCGACGGCGGTGTTGAGAATCGGAAATCAAATTCGATACACCATTTCGTCATTACCTCAAAGTATTTCGGGGTTGACCGCCGACACGGTGTATTATCTCTATTTTGACCCCGCCTCGGCATCGTCGCGCGTTCAATCAACGACCGACGCCTCGACGGCGTTCGGTGTCAACGTCGCATTTTTGGGGCGCATTAAAACGGGCGCAACATCCGACGATAAGGCGCAAGTTTATCAAGTTCAAGGCACAGGCGTTCGCGGTGAAATGCAAACCGCAGGACTTGAGGCATACGACGACAACGGCGACAAGCGCGTCGATGTGGGGCATTTGCAAGACCCGCCCCATGCGACTGCCTACAACCCGACCGATTGGGGCATACAGATCAACGAGGGCGTCTTTTATCAAGACGGCCTATACCCCGCCGTGACGACAGGTAGTGAAAGTCAACCGTTCGCGTTGAGGACATTATACGCGACATTCGGCGACGAGGACGAAGATGCGACATATGACTCAACGACGAAACGTATTGTCATGGACGATCTGTTTGCGGGTGGAAAATTCGCGAGTGGTGTCGGGTCGTCGTTCGGTTTATACGGGCGACAAACCTTGTTGTCGGTCGTTTCGGGGTCGAGTGGTTTGGCATGGGCAGATCGGGCGACGGTCGCCAATGTGGGGACGGGCGATGCCGTCGGGTATATCGCCGACTCAATCACGCAATCGGGCGGGACGGGTCACGCGATAGGTTTTGCCGTCGGGGGATATGGCGCGTTTGGTGCGGGCGTTCGCGCGACGGGCGGGTCGGGCAACGCATACGGCATATACATCAAAACCGTTTCGTCGGCGGGTGGGTCGGCTTATTCGATCTATGACGCATCGACGGCGCGGGCATATTTTAGCGGGTCGATCTCGGTGCGCGGTGTCGATTACGTTTGGCCTTCATCCGACGGCACCGCGACCTATGTCTTGCAAACCGACGGGTCGGGCAATTTGTCATGGGTGTCGAACGCGGGTGGCGGGTCGGTGACAGGTTCAGGCACAACAAACTATGTGCCGAAGTGGTCATCATCAACTGCACTGGGAAATTCAGTTATCTATGATGATGGAACGAACGTGATTATTGGAAATACATCTGCAAGCGGTTTGCTTCACGTAGAAGGTGGGACAATTTACCACAAAGGTGCTACATCAGCATTTTTTTATTCGGTAGCAGGGGACGTTTCAGGAACAAGCAACTCTGGTATTTATTGGCTAACGTCTGGCGGTTCTCCGCTTGGCGGGATAACTTCACAGAACGATGGGGCAATAACAAGATGGCATTACGGAGGAACACCTCAATCCCCAACGGGAACGTATTACGACCAAACTGGAACGACACACCATTTAATGGGTGGCAATGTGGGGATTGGGACGAGTTCACCAGATACGAAATTACACATAATGCACTCTGATCTTTCCGTTAGTGCCCACAGTAATGCTAAGGTTATGATAGAATCAACATCAGTATCAGCCATAGAATTGGCAGGAACTCACGCTTCAATTTACGCATCGGATGGTGGCGGTTTGGAAGGAATTATTCAATATGTCCAATCTTCCAATCAATGGGAGTTCTATAATGGATTTACGAGTATAAGTAGCACTGCTCGAATGGTTATAAACTCATCTGGCAACGTAGGGATTGGCACGAGTTCGCCGACAGCAATTTTACATACAGTCGGAACAGCAATATACCATCAAGCACCAGATACAACATCGCAGTCTTATTCATTGTATTACAACTCGGACGCATCGAAAACATTTTACATCGGTCAAGAATCAAGCACAGGCGCATCTTTTGGTGGTGATGCTTATTCGGGTATTATATACGCAGGAACAGGTCAAGCTGTAAATATTTTTACAAATGCCACAAGACGTGTTACCATCGACTCATCTGGCAACGTGGGGATTGGGACGACTACACCACAGGGAAATTTAGAAGTTTCATCCAATGGGTCGGGCTTGTTCAACCTCATAAACACAAGCACATCGACAGGGCAATCGGCAACGATGAGGTTTCAGGTTGGCGATGGGTCGGATTATTTAAAGGCAGGGATGGGCTTCACCCGCGATGCCTCGACTTATGGAACGGGGTATTTGTCATGGGCAGTTGATGCCAATGATGACGGCGCGAACGTCGATGCGTCGGGTGGTTCTGCGGACGAGGTCATGACATTAAATGGGAGTGGGTATCTTTACGTCAAAGGGCGCATCGGGATTGGCACAAGTTCGCCAAGCGTCCCCCTGCACGTTCAAGGAACAGGCAACACATACGCCTACATTGGCACAACCTCGACCACATCGGCAACGGGTTTGTATTTCCTCGAAAACACATCAACGACGGGCGCGGTTGTTGATTACAACGCCACCACAAATTTGATGATCGTGGGAACGATACAAAGTGGCAATGTTCAGATTTACACGGCAAACTCGGCGCGGTGGACAGTTGATACAATCGGTCACCTATACCCCGCATCGACATCATATCAGTTGGGCACGACATCGAACAAAGTTGGCGACGTTTTAATCGAAAAAGATTCGTATATCACATGGTATAGCAGTTCAACGGCAAAGGGTTACATTTTTGTTAACTCGTCCGACGCGATGTATATAAACACCAACGGAAATCACCCGTTTGATTTGCAGACAAACGGAACGACACGAATAAAAGTTGAGGGCGACGGGCGCATCGGTTTGAACTCATCGCCCGCGTCAAGCGTAACGCTTGACGTTCATGCTTATACGGGAACGTCGGCGGTGACACAACTCAACAGCACATCGACAAGCGCGTTCATTCCCGCCTATTTGGATTTTTACAAAAACGACAACACCAACTCGGTTCAATGGTTGGGTGTTCAACAGTATTACGGCAAAGATTCGGCGGGCAACAAACATAATTTCGGCGCGTTTATCGGCATGGCATCAGATAGCACAAACGGTTCTGAGGACGGCAAGTTTTCATGGTATTTGTCTGAGGCGGGCGCGGGGGCGTCGGAGAAAATGTATTTAACGTCGGCGGGTGATTTATACGCCTATTCATACACCGACATTTCAGACGCCCGACTCAAAAATGTGTTAGGTGATGCGCCGTCGTATTGGGGAACTTTAAAAGGGTTTCGTTTGCGATTGTATCAAATGAAATCACAGGTAAAAAAGACCCCCGAACGCATACACCTCGGCCTCATTGCTCAAGAGGCGTTCGGTGTCGCGCCTCAAGTTGTTGACACGAACGACCCGAAACAATGGGGCGTCAAATCGTCTTATTTGCGGTATATGATTTTAGGCGTCGTCCAAGAGGGTCAACTCAGAATTGAAACCGTCGAGAAAAAAGTCGAAAGCAACGAGGAACGAATCACCCGACTCGAAAAGAGGGTTGACGAACTTGAAACCGAAGTTGCATATTTAAAGGCATCATAAACCACACAAACCAAACCGAGAGGAAAACACCATGCTCACAGATTCACAACTCGCAATGATCGACCGTATTCAAGGGCAACGGGCAAACATGAAAAATTGGGTGACCGACATCAAGGTTCAATCGGAAAACCATGCCCAAAACCTCATTCGTGAGGCCGACAAACTCGCCGTCGAGCAAGCAAGCGACGACTACACCGCCGAGGCATTCGGTGACGGGGCGAATGGCACAACCGCCTATACAATCGAGGCCGAACGGGTCGCGACCGAGGCCATGATCACCAAATTGCTCGCCGTATGCGGAAAGACCCGACAGGAATTGACCGACTGATTTTTTTTTGGGCATCGTGTGCGGCATTGACGAACGAAACACCGTTGATTTATATTAAGTTGGAAAATTTAAAACCAAAAAGGGAGGTATAACCATGTCCGATGTCAATTTGAAAATTTGCCTCGTAATCGACGACCTCGACACCGACACCATTTTCGACGGTGCGGGTCGTCGTATTCGACTGCCTCAAGGTTCACTTGAGGAGGTTCAAAACGACGCCGTGAGCATTTCGGCGTTGGTAGATGCCGTCGATACGGCGAAAGACGAAAATAAAAAGTTGCGACGACCGTTCACTCGGTTGCGTCGTTTGTTGCGCCCATTGAAAAAAGAGGCGTCAAAGTTCAAAGAGGCGGGTGAGTTTGATGTCGGCGTTTTGTCGATGTCAGAGGAGTCGTTCGACCTCCTCATGGGCATCATTGAAAAACCGCCAGAAGGTGTCCAGTTTCGCGGGGCGATCAATGAAACCTTGTATGAAATTGAGGAGTTCGCGCAAGCCCGAAAATCAGAGTCAAAGATTCGGGAGCTTGCCGACACCAAAGGGGAATAAACCATGTTGCAAGATTTGATTATCTCAGAACTCGCCCGACCCGTTCTCGAAGGTTTGGCGGTCGCCCTCGTTACCCTATTGACCGCCCTCGTTGCGGTGGTCATTCGGTGGATGCAACGCAAGGCAAAGGTTGAACAACTCAACATTGTCGAGTTGTCCGAATGGCGGGCGCAACAGGTCGCCGACGTTGCCGTCGCACAGGCCGAACAGGCATTCGCGCATGGCGAAAACGAAAACAAAAAGGCATTCGCAAAAGATCAGGTTCAGCGCGGGCTTGCCGACGTCGCAAAGATCGTCGGGAAAAAAGCTGTTTCGTTGTTGTGGGGGCGGGTTGACGGGTTGGTCGAACAAGGCGTTCGGAAATTAAAAAGTGGGCAATAACACGTTCCAAGTTCTTGTTGTCGAGGACAATTTCACCGACGCGCGGTTTGTCCTCGACGCATTAAAGGAAACAATATTCGACGCGGTGTGGGTTCGCCGAATATCAGAGGCGGTCGAATACCTCTCGTCAGGCGATCACCAAACCCATGCCGTTTTGCTCGACATCGGTTTGCCCGACTCGCAGGGGCTTGGTGTCGTCGGTGAAATTTGCAAGTTTGGCGTTCCCGTCATTGTTATGTCGGGGTTGCTCGACGACGCGATGTCGCTTGAGGTTGTCGAAATAGGGGCGCAAGACGCCATCAAAAAAGGAACAGTCACAAAAGACGTCCTCGCCCGCATTTTGCATTATTCATTGATTCGTTTTTTAAATGACAAAACAAACAGAATACACGAAAAACTCGACAACATTGAGGGGTTGTTACAATGCCTAAGGACGGGCTAAACACGGCGGGCATGGACTTTGAGGGCAAGATCGACCGATTGCTCGAACTCGTCATGGGGTTGGGCAATGACATAAACCTCATAAATCAACGCCTCGACTATATCGAGAAAGATCAGATTCGTGATTTGCGAGAGACGTTGAAAACAACCCGCGACGCATTCGACAGGCAGATCATGAAGTTAGAAAAAACCCATGCCGAGTATGTCGCTGAAAACAAACGCAAGGCCGAATATGACAACAAAAAAATCAACGAACTCGAAGCATGGAGAAATAAAATACTCGGCGTCGGTGGTGCCGTTTCGTTTTTGTTGATCGGTTTGCAAATATACAACATAATCGTCCCATAGAGGTATTCATGGCAATGGAAACGCGAGTTGACGAACAGACGCGGGTGTGGGAGTATGTCGATCAGGGCATCGAGGCACCGAGTAAAATCGCCCGTTGTATTTACCCCAACATTTCGGGCAAGGACTTGAATGCGACCCGCATGAGAATCAAGCGCATTATCGACGGCGGGCAACCCGCACCGCAACCCGAACAACCCCCCTCATTTTTCCCGCCTCAAATTGACCCCGCCGAAATCGGTCACCCCGCGACCGACGAACAACGACTCATTCAAGAACTCAAGCAAGAAAACGACCGACTCAAACTCGAACGCGAATGGCTTGCCCATTCATCGGCGACCGATTACCACAACGGCACCTTGACGATTGCCATGTCAGATTTGCATTTTTTTGATCGTGGGTTTTTGTTGCAAACGTGGGAAAACCTCAAGTCGAAAACATGCGCCCTCATAGAGCGTTATAAACCGCGCAGGGTCGTTGTTGTTATCAACGGCGACATTATAGGCGGGCGCGGTATTTATCGCAACCAACACACCGACAACGTCCTCTCGACGACTGAACAGCAAATCAAGGCGGGCATGTTTGAGATATACACCATGCACCAACAAATCGAGGCCGTGACCGATGCCGACATCGAGTATATTGTCACGCAGGGCAACCATGATTATTCAATGGGTGACCCGACCGCACCGCCGTTCGTGTGGGGGTGCCGAACGATTGGTTTGCCCATGCGGTTTGTCGGCACCGAGACGGTCATGAACGTCGCCGACAACGAGGCCGATATCAAAGACCCGAACGCATACAATATCCTATTTGAACACGGTTGGGGCGGTTCTCAGGCAAGCCCGACGTCCCCCGCCATGATTTTGGCGACATTGGTCAAAATCATTGGGTATTCACAAAAACAAGTTCTAATCAATCGAGTGTGTCATGGGCATGTCCATTGGCGGTCAGTCGGCCTTGAGAGGGCGAGAAACATGCCGTTCGATGTGACGGGCGGTTTGCAACGAAACGACCGCGCGAGCATTGGCAAAAACACCCGCCCCGTCGGTTGGATTGCGTATTTGTCACCGCCCGACTCGGGCACCATCATTCGACCGATTGAGATTGTGCCCGACGACTCCGACATTGACGCCGACATATACAACCCGCAATTGCCCGAACACAACCGCGCGTCGGCATCGCGGGCGATTCAAGGGTTTGAGGAAATCGCCGAAAACGTGGGCGCGTTGTCGTTCATCGAAAAACAGGTTTATTCAAAAAATTAGATCGGGTTAAGGGTGCGGGTTTGAGGTTCGTCCCACCAAACCAAACACCCGACCAACAACAAAAGCCCGCCAAAACGCGAGATTTGCGATTTGGCGGGCTTTTTTGTGTTTTGCGGGTTTGGTGTCGGGTTATACGTCAACAATGCGTTGGTCGTCAATATAACGATAAACAACGACATTGTCAGGCAATGTTTCGAGCAGGGGCATGACATGTTCGGGGTCGCGCCCGCCATAACCTATCGCGGGGAAGTTGAGAACGATTCGGTCGTATGTGGGCGCGATCTTAGAAAGCAAGGCGACCGACTTTTCGACGAGTCCGAGGTCGGCGCGGTCGTTAAAAAAATGCTTTACTTGAAACCCGACAATTTCGGTCGTTCCTTTGGTGCCCATTTCATGTCTTGCAACGGGGGCGACCTCGGTCGATTTGCCTTGCCGAACAAATAGCGCGGGTCGGGCGATGCCGAAATCGAACAGGGTCGCGCCCCTGTGAACCCCGACAGGGTTGCCAAAAAAGGCGATGTGTTGCCCGAAGATGAACGGTGCCGACGGTATGCGTTTTTCGACTTGACCCGCGATGCCCGCGCCCATGACAAGGCGGTCGGTCGTGCCATTGTTGGAATAAACAGTGCCGTTCACTGTGACACAAAACAGATCGGCCTTGCCGATTTCGTCCCACATATTGCCATAAACTATTTGCATGTCATGCCCTTTCAAGTGTTGTTGTGATTTCGTCTTGCATTCTGGCGATAGTTTCGCGTTGTTGTCGAACCTCACCCCTTAACTTTTGGGTCGTCTCGTTCTCAAAAACCCCATCGAAAAGGTTGTTGACGAGGGCACATAAACCGATCACATAAAAGTCGCGATCATCGCCTCGCCGTATCTCGACCGACCCGTCAGGGATTGACACGGCCTCGACGGTAAAAGTTCCATGAGGCAATTCGACCTCGTTTTGCCCGCGCCGTTTCGCCATGACGACATGGTCATATCCGATTTGAAATTCTTTTCCTTTAAACATGGTCAACCTCCTCGAACATGTTTTTTCCGAGGGCGTGTTCGACCCAATCGACAATGATCGGGCGGTTGCCGATTCTTTCGGGGTTTGCGTAAACATAAGCGACCGCCTCGACCCATTCGCCGTCGGCGGTATGAACATTGACGGGTTCGCTTTTGTAGTGGTGCGGGACGCCCTCTATTCTATCCATTCGCGCCAGTTCGGCGGGTGTCGCCTCGACTAAGTCGCCAACGACGAACGACTCAGGCGTCGAGGGTGTGATCGCGGGGAACGCGCCAAGGTCGTGCATTCGGTGACCATAAAGGGTCGCCCGCGCTACTTGTTTGGGCGATACGTCCCAACGGTTGACGGCGGGGCGCAGGGTGCCATATACAAAAACAATCGTGTTCGGCGGTGTCGGTTTGATTGGTCGGGGTGTTTTGGTGTCAGGCAAACGAACCGTCGCGCCGTCGCGTGAGATATGATATGCCATGATGTGTCTCCTTTTTTGCGGGTGTGTTTCGTTCGTTTGGGCGGGGGTTTGTGCCCCCGCCCGTTGGTTTATACGAGAGTTGAGATATTGCCCTCGTTAAGAATGCCGATGCTGTTTGCATAAACGCGGTCTCTTTTGGCATATTCGATTATTGCTCGTTTCCAACCTCGGCGGGGCAGTTGGTCAAACGGGAGTTGAACCTCAACAGGTGTGCCGTCTTTTAATACCCCGTAACAATACGAGACGTCCCACATTGGGAAACCGACGTCGGAAATTAAACGGAGGCGGGTGACGGTTTTTAGTCTTTTGTCATTCCATTCGACCGTTTGGGCGGTTGCATATTGTTCGTGGTATGCGTTCCCGTCAACAAGCCCGTTCGACTCTTTGGCACCGTAATATGATTTTGTTCCGTAATTTATCGCGTTTGACATTTTAAAACTCCTTGTTTGGGTTGTGTGTTTCGTTGTTGTGTTTGTAATATACGAACATACAACCCAATGTCAAGAGTTTTTTTGGTAAAAATTAAACATCGACCGAAAAAGATTCGTCTCCGACAACCAGATCGACGCCGAGGGGCAGTTCTCCCGCCTCCTTGATAACCCGCATGATTGCGTTTTTGTCGGGCGTCGTGGTTGTCTTGACCTTGAAAACCTCCTCAAATTTGCCTGCCTCAATCGCCCATGATTGTAACTCGTCGGCGTTTGCGATTTCGACGCGATCTCGACCCGCCCGCCGTTTGATCGTGCCATTTATGAGGGTTTCTTTTTTGGTGCCCCGCGCGACAATAAACGCCCGCGCGACCGCCTCATGGTATGCGATTCGCTTTTCGACGGTTTCGAGTTGTGTTTGTTTCCACAGCTTGACCCGTTCAATTTCGGCATGGGCATGTTCGTCGATTTCGTTTTGACGGCCTTGCCAGTATCGCAAGGCGCGGAGGCTTTTTTCGACCTCGTCGCCGTCGATCTCAGCCGACACCGAACACATGTCAGGGTTGGTATCTTGCGAGGCATATTCGAGGGCAAATTCGTCAACAATGGTTTCGTCGATTGCTTGAGTTGGGTTCATGTTCATTTCCTTCTGGTATATGGTGACCGCCCGTCGAGGTGGGCGCGTATTTGCGACACGGTGTTTTTGAATGCGCGACCGTCCGACGGCGTCGCCGAAATGGTCGTTCGGAACCCCGCGAAATCGAACAATAGGTGCCCGCGCGATGTCTTGCGAATAAATCGAGGCGACACCCCCGTCGCCGACTTGATCGACGCGAGGGTGTCGCGGGCGTCCCTTGTGAGTCGTGGGGTTCTCACAGTTTCGCCTTTTCAATGACGCCGAGCAAAGACACGGCCTTTTTGAGTTGGGCGGGGTTGAGGCGCAAGATGAGGTCGAGGGCGCGTTCTTGCAATTGGTCGGCATCGGGTTCGCCTAAAACCTCGCGCATGGTGTGGTGTATTGGTTTGGGCGCGATTGGTCGGTCGGGGAATGTGAGTGTGGGGTGCCCGTTGCCATTGGTGACGGCACCGACGCCGACGGGCGTTCGTTCTCTGACCTTGTGACCGATTGGTTGACCGACGGGTCGGGGTGTTGTCGGTTGTGCCGTGTCGGCCTTGTTTGTGCGGTCGAGGCGGGCGATTGTGTCACGAATGTCGGCCATGATCATTTCGCCGATTTTACCGCCGTCATAGTCGCCCTTCAAAATCGCGCCGACCGTTTGGTCTGAAAACCGCTTGCCGTTTTCATCGGTTGAGAGTTGGTTTGTAAAATCAACAATGGTCAGTTCATGTCTCTCAATGCAAGCCGACAATTGCGCCTTGAGTGTTGGGTCGAATGCGACTTTTTTGCCCGCGCGTCGGCGTGTGTAAGGTTTTCGTTTACGCATGGTGTTTTTTCTCCTCGAATAGAGTGGTTTGTTTTTCGGCGACCGATATTGGAAAAATCAGAACGGGTTTGCCGAGGTCGATAAATTTGTCAATACAGTTTCGAGTGCCCTTTGACGGGGCGTTGTTTGCGGGCAGGGCGACGAGGGCGTCGGCATCGGTCGCCATGAGGGCGTTTCGTCGGTCGCCCGCACCCTTGCCGAACTTGTCCCAATCGGCGACATAAATGACAGGCTGAAACCCCCAAGCGGGCGAGTTCGCCGTCGCGATTTGATCGACGCCCCGCGCGTCGCCGACGACCAGTTGATGTGTTCCGTTGATGTTAAACGCGAGGCGGGCGTTGAGTAGGGCGCGAAAAATCAACGCGAGGTTTCGGTCGGTCGCGAGGCGGGTGCCCGAAATTGCCAGTTTAAACGGTTTGTTGTTCAAGTTTTGCCCTCTGTTTATTTGGGTTGTTTTTTGTATTGTATTCTGGTCGAAAATGCTCAATTATAAACTTTTCAACTTTTAGCGCGTCAAGTTTGGACAACGGGATAGCAACCGCGTTTTTTACGTTTTTCCCGTCCCTTTCATGTTGTCCCATTCTTGTATTTAAATCACTTGTTATTCCAACATAAAAGGGTTGTATGTTTGGGGTGCCTTTTAGGAAATAAAGTTTTGTGTCTTGAACACCCCTCAAAGCATCCTCCATGCTTTCGATGTAATCGCATAAACTGTCAACAACAACACCAACTTTAAATTTTCCGATTGTTTCATCATCAGCATCCATCCATTCTTTCGCCAAGAATCTTGCGGTCATCAGCAAGCCAAAACAGACATTTGAACTTGGGGGTAATAGTGGTGTAAGTTTGTCTAAAAAATTGGTGCCCGAACAGATTTTTTCATGCACATTGTTCAAGGTCGGCCTCCCATCGTTTTAGTAAATACGGCGAGCATTCGAGGGTTTCGCATACTCGTTCGCGGGTTGATTCGGCGAGCATTTTGTTCAACGTGTCAACGCCGACGGGGCACTCTTTCAAGGGGCGACCGCGTCGGAGGTGCCCGACGTCGTCGCCGTTGATGTATTGTTCGACCCGTTGGCGCGATACGCCGACGATTTTGCCGATTGCCTCGTATGAGAGGCCAGAGTCACGGCGCAAGGCGCGGGCTTGTGATCGGCGTTGCGCGGGTGTGAGTTTGGCTTTTTTCATGGTGTGTTTCCTTTCAATAGGGTGAGGTTGATAAAAGAATTATGATTGCCCATAAAATGATGAGTGTGATTTTCTCGTCGCGGGTGAGTTGGTCGTTTTTCATGGCCGAAACCATTTGTCGAGTTCGGCGGTGCCCCCCCCGTCGATTTTTGTGTGTATGCGGGCGACCTCTTTTTTGCTCTCGCCTCGGCGCGATTGTGCCCGCGCGAGTTTTTGTTCTGGCAAGAGGTTGTCGTATTCGGTTTTGCGTGTTTCAGCCTCGGCGCGTTTTTGCCCTTTTGATTTTGCCATGTTGTTTCCTTTTTGTTTTGGCGAGGGCGCGATGCCCTCGCCGTTGCGGTTTATTGTGTTGCCATGTGGTTGTTGCCGTTTGTCGCCAGTTTGGCGAATGATCGGGGGAATGTTCTTTTGTATAAATTCATTGACCATTTGACCGCGCGACGTTCGCAAAACCCATGCAGGGCGTGAGCAAATTCATGTAAAAACGTGACGACCGATGCCCGACCCGACAAAACGATATATCCCGTTGCGATATAACACCGAGACGCCCCGCTTGATTTGTCGGTGTCCCAATCGGCGTCAAATTCGACATTGACGTCGAGGCCATAAACGGCGTTGAGATCGGCGAGGAGGGCGCGGTATTTGGCCTCTTTGGCCTCGCGATTGCCTCGGTAGGGTTTTGACTCGGCGAATCTTTTGACGGCCTTTAAAACGCCCCGCTTGAATTTCATGTCGTCATTGATGAGGCCGACCCAATTTGCATGGTGATTATTTCGGGGTAATACGGTGCCGTCGCCTTGTAAAAATTCGGCGAGCGTGTCAGGGTTTATCGAGTATCTTGTCGGCATTTTTAGTTCTCCCATTCTTGCGGGGTTTCGAGGGTTTGAATTGCGTCGAGCCATTTGTTGACGAGGTCATATCTTTTGCGTTTTGCGTCGCGCTTGACATGCCGTTTGAGGCGTTCGATTGCTTTTTTGCGACCTCTTTCGGCGACGGGTGAGAGTTCAAGTAACATTGACATGGGGTGTCTCCTTTTGTATATTAGGGTTGTGAACCCCTTGTTTGGGGGTTTGTTTCGTTCGTTGGGCGGGTCGGCAGGGGTGCCGACCCGCTTTTTTGTTTCGTTGTTGTGTTTGTAATATACGAACATTTTTGGCGGTGTCAATACTTTTTTTCGTATTTTGTAAATATTTTTTATGCGACCATTTCGCGACGATCATTCACCCCGAAAACCTCGACCGCCTCGCGTATCGGTAAAATGGCGAGTTCGCCGTCGGGATAATCGACCGAGTGATCGTCGAGTTGATACGAGCAGAAATACGCGCCCTCCTCATACACCGTCACCGACAGGGGCTTGCCGTCTCGGTATATGAGCATTTTGTCGCCGATCATTGCCATGACCGCGATGCCCGTCGCGTTGGGTTTGACGATTGACATGGCGTATCGAAAACGGTTTTCGATTGAACCGCCCGCGCGTCGAAAGAGGTGCCCTATAACCTCCGAGTCGCATTCGGTGTCGGGTCGTATGTCGAAACGCGCCAGAATCGCCTTGTAATTGGTTATGACGCCATTGTGAGCGAACACAAACCCGCCGACCTTGAGAGGTTGGTTGTTGGCGTTGACTCGCGGGTCGCCCGTTGTGGCATGTCGGGTGTGACCGACGACCGCCGTCGCGTTGGTTGTGGCGTCGAGAGTTTCAAGCCGACGCGATAGGCGACCGACATGTTTTTCGTGCCTCAAAACGCCGTTCTCGCGCCATATAACGCCATGAGCGTGTCGCCCCCGTTCCTCGGCGATGAGGCCGACGTCGGCGAGGGTTGTCATGTTGGGTGTGTGACCGTGTTTTGAGTAGAAACCGAATAAACCGCACATGGTAAATCTCCTATTCTGGCAGGGCAAACAAGATGCCCTCTGCGACGAGTGAGTCAATGAATGTTTGGTCGGTTGTTGGGTCGATGTCGAGAACGCCACCAAACCGCCATTTCACATTTCTGCGATATTCCATGTTGTTGGCAAACGGGGCGAGGCAACCCGATCTCAGTTCGGCGACGACCGCCTCGACGGTGTCGCCCTCATAGATTTCATAGTCGATAGGCGATTGATATTTCATGGCTTATTTCCTCCCTGTTATTGAATGCCATTTTTTAATGGCCTCGGTCAAGTCTGATTCGATAAAGGTGTTTGTGGCGTCATCGTTTTCGTCAAGCAATTCAAATTTATAATGTGACAGGTGGTTCCCTTTGTGGATAATTGAAAAAATCCAAATCATTCGGGCGTTGAGTTCATAATCTTCGAGAACTATTTGTTGTTGCCTGTTCATGGCTTGTTTCCTTTGGTTTTAAGGCGGTGTTTTATTGGGCGGGGTCGAAACCCCGCCCGTTCGATTTAAGCGACTTGAGCGTATTGTGTGTTGATTTCGACAGGTTTGACGCGGGCGACCTTGTCGGGGTTGAAAGTTTTGATGCGACTCAACAACCAATTGTATGTTTCAATGTATTGAGGTGATGAGGTTTTGCGGGTCGGGCGACTTGAGCGAATGCCGATTGTGTCGGCGAACCATTGCAATTTGAACGCGAACCGTTCGTTTTCGGTGTCGGTATATTCTGCCTTGAAAAACCGCAATCTTTTACCCGCCTCGACGATTGCTTGGGTTAAAACCGTCCAGTTCCAGATTTTTTCAAATTCGACGGTGCCAGAGTGATACCGAAATTCGACGGTGCCGTGACGGTCGTATGCGTTCCAGTTGAGGCCGAAATATCGGTCGCCCATTCGAGACGAGCGAACTAATGACCAGAACTCAGCTTTCGACCCGACCGCGTCAATTTGGTCGGCTTGTTCGGGTGTCATTTTGCACCATCGCCCGTTCGCGTATGCGGGGCGACCGTTGAGTGTGTAACCGTTTGACCGTGAGGCGGGGAGGGCAGAATATAAGATGTCCTCATATTTTTTTGTGACGGCGAGTATTGTTTTCATGCCCTGCCAGTTCATGTCGGCGATGTCATGGTGAACATGCAAACCGCATGTTTTGTTGACCTTTGAACCCCATTGTTCGAGGAGGTCACAAACTGCCTTGAGTTGGTCGCGACCGTCGGTGCCCGACAAGGGGGGTGAGACGATTTCGACCGACCGATGATTGCCATGATTGCCTTGCATGTCGCGAATTGATGGGTCGCCCTTTACAACCCATCCAGAGGTCACGCGGTTGATTGCGACTTGAGCGGGGCGACGGTCGATTTTGAGGTCAGCGATTTCAAGTTCGATGCCGAAAGAGCGTGTTGTATTAAAGTCGAGGTATTTCATTTTTGATCTCCTTGTTTGTGGGTATGTTTCGTCGTTGTGTTTATAATATACAAACAAAAAAAACCAATGTCAATAGTTTTTTTTAAAAAAACGAACAAAAAGGCAAAAAAACTCGCCCGTCGTAAAACAGGCGAGAAAACAAGGGTTTTTATATCAAGTTTGTCGGCGAGAATCTTTCATGTATCGACTGTATTGACCCCCGCGCGAGGGTGACATATCTTGACGTCATTTCAAGGGTTGAGTGTCCGAGTATTTTTTGCAGGGTGAATTGATCGCCCCCCGCCTCGATAAAATTGACCGCGAAAGAGTGCCGTATCAAGTGGGGGTGTAGTTTCACGTTTGGCACCGCGCCGACCCGATTCAACCGACGAAACACCGAGTTCGCGCCCCGAATGCCGAGGGCGTCGCCGTTCCGAGAAACAAACACCGCCGAGACGCCCATGCGACGCCTCGGTGCCGACCGTTTGATGAGTTCCCACAATGACCGACGAACCGACTTTGAGATCGGCACATGGCGTTCTTTGTTGCCCTTGCCCCGAATGAGGGCAAACCCGTCGTCGAGGTTGATGTCGGAAATTGTCATGCCGACGATCTCGCCCCGCCGAACGCCAGTGTCGAACATGAACCGAACAAACACCCAATCGCGGAAACCGAGAAATGTCTCGCGGTCGAGCGTTTTCATTATGAGGCGCATGTCGTCGATTGTGAGGGGTGAAATCGCGGGCGCGGGTTCTTTGAGGGTTGGCACCTTGATCGGCTCGGACACAAACCCCTCGTTCGCGAGAAACGAACAAAACGCCTTGACCGTTCGATAATACATCGACAGGGTTGACCGCGCGATGTTGCGGTCTTGCATTGAGATCAAAAACGGGGGGAGGATTTCGGCGAGGGCGTTGGTTTCGGCATCGGCGTTCTCGACTATGAACGCGCCGAGAATCGCATGGTAATTTTTGAGGGTGCCGTCGGCGCAACCGTTGAGCCGACGGTCTTGAATGAACAGGGAAAATGCGTGTTTGACGGTCATGGCGATGATGCCCTCCGTTGGCATCGTTTAAACTTAAACTATTGAAAAGAAACGGTTTAGGAGGGTTTTTGGGTGTTGCATCTTGGGGTGATGGGGGTCGCTGGTTCAAATCCAGTCGCTCCGACCATATAAAATAAGTCTCGATATATCAATAACTTACATTGATTTTTCGGGACTTTTTTTGTGCCCAAAACCCTCGTTTTTCGTTGTGAGTATTGTGCCCTCTATCGGTTGATTTCGGCTTGACATTTCGGGCACCGCGTCGCCTTGCCGTTGATTTTTGACTGGCATTCGGGGCATTTTACGCCCGCCGTGAACGCAAGTATAATACCTATGACATTCAAAAAGAAACCCGCAAAAAACCAACCAACACCCGACCCGCCCCGACTTGAGCCGATGAGCGATGCAATCAGGCCAGTGACAAACGCAAACATGATCAATTCCATACAAAACCTCCTTGACAGGTGAACGGGTGTGCAGTATTTTTTGTCACACTCATGACACAAAAAGTTGTTGTTTTTCGTTTTTCTTAAACATATATTAGACACCGTGGTTTTTTGTCGAACCTTTCATTTTGGTGGGAGAGAGGAGTTTTTTTCGTGAAAACAAATAGTGATTTGGTTTTCTACCAATTAAAAGGGTTAGTCTCGATTTTGCATGACATTGATTTCGACAGGGTGTCGCCCGACGAATACAGGGGCGCGGTCATGGCGGTCATGGACAAAGTCGAGGAGTGTGAGGTTGCCGTCCAAGAGAAGTCAAATACGCAACAACGCACCGAGAGTGTCGGCGAGGTCGTTGGGTTTGTTTCTAAGTCGGTCGTATAACTTGAGCAGGTCGGTCAGTTTCGCGGGGTCTTTCATGACCTCCTCAAACACAGGCACCAATTCGGTGGGGATTGCCTCATGGGCATCTTCGGCGAAATGCTCCTCGCCCAACAGTTCGGACGGCGAAATGTTGTATGTCTTGGCGATTTTCTCCAAATGATCGACCGTGATTCGGGCGTTCCCTTGTTCGATCACGTAATAAGATGCGACCGATTTGAGTTTCAGTTTATCGGCGAGGTCGCGGTGCGTGAGGCCATGTTCGTCTCGCAGTTGGCTAATGCGCTCTTTTACTCTGGTTTCCAGTTTACCCATACCAAGCCTCTTTTTGTGACGGTTTGTTCGTTAATAACGAAAAAAACCCTTGTCGCGTCGTGGTTGTGTTTGTATATTGTGGGTGTTGGTTGTTTTCGCGTGGGCGCGGTCAACGCCCATGTTTTTCGCTTATAATTACAATTTAAGTGGTTTTGTTCAGATTTCCCAGTAAAATCACGCGACAAACGGAGGATAAAAACATGAAACGCGAACCATTGTGGCGAGTTGTTCGGGGTGTCATGGACGACTTTTTTTATAAAAACCCCGACTGGGACATTGAGCGATTAAGTGAGAAACTGCAATGTGCCCCCAACACATTGAGAAAATACGCCGAACCTCCCGCCGAGAACAACGGGTCGGGTCGGGTCATTCCCGCGAATCGCCTCATGGATTTGGGCGAGTTGGCGCGAGACGACCGTGTCGCTCATTGGGTGATTTCGCGCTTTAAAGATTGCGACCTATTGAGAGACGTCACGGTCGGCGACGCCCGCCCGAACTATGAGAACGCAACGGTCGAGGGCATCGACTTTTCGGGTCAAGATTTGCGCGGGGTCAGTTTTAAGGGTGCCAAGTTGTTTCATGTGAACATGTCAGCATGTCGCCTTGAAACCGCCGACTTTTCGGGCGCGTATTTTTTGAACGGTTGCAACTTATACCGCGCAAAAATGGCCTCGGCAAACTTGTCGGGGGCGTTTGTTGATGAGGCGACATTTGAGCAAGCCGACATCGGGTATTCGACATGGCGCAACGCCCGCATTCAACGGTCGTCATTTAAAGACACGACACACACGGGCGCAGACATGCGCGACGTATCATTCAGCGACGTCGATTGGTTCGCCGATAGGTATCGGGGCGGGTTGTCGTTGGGCGCGTCGCAGATCGGCGGGTTGAAGGGTGTCAGCGAATCCCATGCGGTCGTTCGTCAAATCATTTTGAACGTGGCAAATGGTCGCCATCGGTTCAACGCCCTCGCGGGTTTTGTTGATCTCAAACTTTTGGGGTGTTGGCAAACGATTCTCGACTTTATGTTTCGTGAATTTTCAGACCTTGAGCGTTCCGAGATTTTCGGTGCCCTAAAAGAACACCCCGAATGGTTGATCGACATTCGACTCGATTTTGAAATGTGGAAACGTGAACGATTGCTCGCGATATGGGGCGAAGATTGGTCGAGGTGGCCGATTCGGTCGAGGTTGAGAGACGAACCCCTTGTGGGCGAGAAAGTCGAAATTCGGGGCGTTTCTGGCGTTGTCAGCAAGGTCGGACTATTCAAACCCGACGGTGTCGAGGGTGAGCGATTCGACACAATGGATTGCATGACCGACGAAATGCTCATTCAAGGCATGGCGAAAAGGAGGACGGCATGATATTAAAAGTCACACGCGAAACCATCGCAAAGTCAGTCGCCGACAGGTTTGAGAAACAATATAAAGGTAAGGGCAATATATACCCAAACCATTTTGGCAAAATAGAAAAACTCAAGGCGTTGGGGAAAACACCAAACCCCGACGACATTGAAAAAATAATAGGCAACGACTCATGGACGCGGGTTCCTTCTTGCAACAACTGTGACGAGGAACGCGATAGGGATTTCGATGTAGTATATTCTTTGACTGGTGGTGGTGAGTATGAAAGTTTCATCATTTGCCCCGATTGTATCAACTTTCTTTATGGGTTGACAAAAAAATAGTTGACATTGTATTTTGTTTTGCCCATATTGTTTGTAAATAACAAACACAACACACAAAAGGGGGAGGCATTTTATGAGATAGGCAAACAAAAGACGCAAACACACAAGGTAGAAGTAAACAGGGGAACGGGCGGGGCGTTTTGGGAAAGACGCCTCGCCCAATCAAAACAACGAACGAAACACACCCACAAAAAAGGGAGTTTTAACATGGATGCAAGCCAAAAAAAAGAAACGATACAAAATTTGACGGTGCCCTTTGACGCCTCAAAAATCAAACAACGCCCACAGGGGGGACGCCAAGTTGATTACCTCGAACATGCGACGGTCATTGAAAGATTGAATGAGGTGTTGCCCCTCGGTTGGTCGTTTGAGTTGATCGACAAATACATGGACGACGCATGTGTCGCCGTTCTTGCTCGAATCAAAGTCGGCGAACAGTATTTCGACCAATGGGGGTCAAACGAGACAACGAAGGGCATGTCGGTCGGCGACCGTCTCAAGTCGGCTTCATCCGACGCGCTGAAAAAATGCGCGACCATGCTCGGTGTTGGTTTGCATTTGTATCAAAGCGAGGACGCCCCGCATGGCACGACCCAACAACGGGGCGGGGGTTCTCGTCAAAACGCGCCACAGGGCAACAACGGTCGCCAGAATGGAAACGGCGCGAGCAACACCGACACCCCGACGGCGGGTCAAACCGACCTCATCAAAAACTTGCTCAAAAACCCGCTTATCACCGACGACGAACGCACCCGCACCGAGGCGGGCATGGCTAAACTTACCAAGCGCGGTGCCTCAGAGTTGATCGACCGTATGAAAATCAAAATCGACGAACGCAAGGAGACGGCACATGCGAAAGTTTGAGGAAACACATGGTTGAGTTCACGATATACGGTGAACCCGCGAGCAAGGCGAACTCGCGGAAAATTGTCAAATTCGGCAACCGACCCGCCGTGATAAAAAGCGAAAAGGCGCGAAATTATGTTGCGATGTTTGAGGCGCAATGCCCGCGTTTAAAAGAAATGTTCGAGGGTGACGTCGTTGTCAGTTTGACGATTTTTTACGCGACACGACGACCCGATCTCGATGAGTCGGTCATACTCGACGCCATGCAGGGTTACATTTACAAAAACGACCGACAAGTCAAAGAAAAACATGTCTATTGGGGGTTGGACAAAGAACGACCCCGCGCAGAAATTAAAGTCACAAAAAAGGAAATGAATTGATGAGTGTGTTTAAAATCCACAGAAAAACCCGCAATTTTTCAATTCTCGACAACGACATCATTCAGTCGAAAACCTTGTCATTCAAGGCGACGGGCTTGTATTGTTACCTCGCCAGTTTGCCCGATGATTGGGAATGTCACCTCAACCAATTGTCGAATGCCAAAACAGACGGTCGCGACGCGGTGAGGTCGGCGATAAGCGAACTTGAAAACATTGGGTGCATGGTCAAGATGGTCGCAAGAAACGACGACGGGACATTCAAGTCTCAAGGTTGGGATTTTTACGAGGAACCCCAACAAAAACAAACACAACAACCAGAATCGGAAAACCCGCATACGGAAAACCCGCATACGGAAAACCCGACGCAACAAAGGACTAAAAAAGCACAAAGGACTAAAAAAGCACAAAGGACACATGAAAGAACCGATAGTGACAACCCCCAACCTCAAGCGGGACGAATCACCGACGACGAGGCGGTTCAATCGGTCGAGAATGCGTTTATTTCGACAAGGGGATATGCAACCCTGCCATACACGCCAAAGCAATACAGCGACGGCAAACTCGTCTCAGAAACGCGACAGGTTTTGCGGGCATTGATCGACCTCGACGGCGTTGACGCCGTGATCGAGTTTGTCAAAGAGAAATACGCCGACCATGTCGCAACGGGTGACACCCCCTCGACGTTGCCATTTATTTTGCAACACGCCCGTCAAAAATTACAACAAGCGAACGGAACACCAAACCCAAACGGAGGCAACCATGCGAACAATCATCGACTCATTTCACCAATCGACCCAACTCATGAACTCCTCGGAATCTCAACCTCGCGCGGGTTCTGCCCGATCTGGTTCGACCCCGTTGACAACCTCCCATACAAATATTCGCCCAATTACCCCAATGGCGGGAAATTCCGAGGCGCAGGGTTCCGCGACCAAGTCACCGAAATCGGACGCGCCGACCTCATCCGATAAGCCATGCCCGTTTTGTTCGGGTGCCCCGCGTTTTGAGTTGATCTATACGCAATCTCTCAAAGCCGAATTTCCCGCCCTCAGAGGCGACATGAACTTGCGGGGCTTGCCTTGCCCCCGATGCGACCGAGATCGCGCGACACGCGCCATTTCTGAGGCGTTTCAAAAGCATTTAAAATCAAAACTCTTGGCGGTCGGCGTCCGAATGCGGTTGGTCGCACCCCGACCCGTTGACACCTCGCGAGAATACGCGCGGTCGTATGCGTCATATTTGGCAGGGTTGCGCGAAAACGTCGAGGCGGGTGTCGGTATCACCATGCATGGCGACGGCGGGTCGGGAAAATCAACCCTCGCGAATCACCTCGCCCATGTTTGCATTCGCCGTCACATATCGGTCGCGTTTGTGCCCGAATATGAAATCATAAACGCCCTCAAACGGACGTTTTCAGACGACAACACAACCACAATACAAAACGTCGTTGACGCCCTCGTCGCACCCGACGTTCTCATCATTGACGATTTCGGCGTCGCCCGCGCGACCGAGTGGGTGCAAGAGTCATATCACCCGATCATCGACGCGCGGTTGCACGAATCACGCCCGATCATTTTGACGACAAACCTATCGCCCGAACAGATCGCCGAGCAATACCCGCGACAGGCCGACAGGTTGAATGTAAACATCGACATGCCCTTTGCGGGTTTTTCGTATCGGTAATAACCGCCCCAACGGGCAGAGAGAGGGATGAGCGATGGCAACGAAGATTGAACTTGAGACACGGATACGAGAACTTGAGCGCAGACTTGAGAATGATGAGCAAGATATGGTTGAAGTGTGTGAG
>Ga0070746_10000432_pt1 | contig 24646 bp, 26 predicted proteins | sample VirMetDEL_Mar_21_FD_77016 | JGI IMG/M metagenome (GOLD analysis project Ga0070746, IMG submission 77016) | Aqueous microbial communities from the Delaware River and Bay under freshwater to marine salinity gradient to study organic matter... | ecosystem: Environmental > Aquatic > Marine >...
ATGTCTGGTTTATCTAAACTTGGACTTGGTGCTGGTTCTAGTGCTGCTACTGGTGGTGCATTAGGTGGAGCTTCTCCATTAGCTAGTGGTTTAGCAGGTGGAACTGCTGGAGCTGGTGCTATGGGTGGAGCTATGACAGCGTTAGGTACTGCTGTTCCTTATGTTGGATTAGGCTTATTAGCTGGTAAAGCTTTTGGATTATTTAATCAAGGTGGATTTGTAAATGGTCCACTATCTAAAGTAAGATATAAAAGATCAGGTGGCGAAGTCACAGAAGAAATAGAACTTTCAATGGGGCCTTTATCTAAAGGAGTTTAATATGAAGCTTAAAAAATTCACTAAAAAAGATCGTTATGGCAATATGACATCATTTGAATTTGATGTTGCAGATGGACAAATGGAAGTTCCTCCTATGCTTGCAATGATTCCTGAATACGATCATCCTGGAGAACCTAAAGGTACTGATACTGTACCAGCATGGTTGACCCCTGGTGAATTCGTAGTCAATAAAGAAGCTACTGATATGTATGGTCCAATCATAGAAAAAATGAATGATCATGGAAGAAAAATTCAAGACATGAAACCTGAATACGCTAATGAAGGAAAAAAGATAGAAAATAAAAAAGCAATATATAGCTATTTAAAAGAAAATCATTTTCCTAATAATGATAAAGCTATTGCTGGTATTTTAGGACAAATAGATCATGAAACTGGCGGAACTTTTAATTGGAAAGAAAAAGAGAAAGGCGGTTTTGGTGGTCACGGTTTATTTATGTTTACTAAAGGTAGTAAAGATAATCCAAGACAATACGAATCTTTTCAAAAATATTTAAATGATAATAATAGATCAGATTCTATGGAAGCTCAATTAGATTATTTTGTAGATAGTATTAGAACACCAGGAGCAGTTCCGAATCCAGATGGATCAGGATATTATATTGGTGCGGGTAATGCGGCTGTATTAAATGAAATGTTAGCTGATCCTAATATTCCATTAACTGCAGAACAAGAAGTTAAAATGAATCCAGAAAAATTTAACTTTGATTCTCCAGGTCCAGTTCCTGCTCCACGTAATAATTTAAGTACACAATTAATGGCAAGACAAATAAATCCTGGTGATACACAATCTATTGCAAGTAGATCAGAAGATACAATGAAAGCTATGAATGAAATAGAGTCTGGTATGTATAATGATCCGTCTCTTTTTTCCAGAGTTTTTGGTGGCTTTCTTAGCGGCAGTAATCAGCAAAAAGATGATTCTATTTCTAATGTAAATGAACAAAACACTAAAAATCCTTATAAATCTTCTTTTGTAGTTGCTAAAAATAGAGGTGGTGAAATTCCACGGTACTTAGCACCTGGAGATAAGGTTGACGAAGAAGATAATATGTATAGCGCTAATCAACTTGATGAGGTATATCCAGGAATAGGTAAAGCTTTTCATCCTGATCCTACGATTAATAAAGCACTTCAAGAAGCAACAGCTGCAGTTAAAAAAGATACAACTGATAGAGAAAACTTAGGTAATGTTGCGTCAGGAGTTTCTATCGATTCACCAGTTCCTCCAGTTCCTTCAGTAAATATTGAAGAGAAAAAGAAAGCTGCAAAAGATTTAATGGCAAAAGTTGGTTTAGGAGATAATAAAGTTATTACACCTTCAGGTTCTTTATTTTCAGATTTTGCAGCTATGCCTGAAAGCTCTGCTGGTATAACTAGCTTTGAAGATTTAAAAGCAGATAAAGCTGCTAATGCTGCTGTTGCAGAAAATAATTTAAATAATGCAATTGAAACAGGTAATGAAGCATTAATCGAAAGCGCAGCTACTCAAGTTGAAGATGCTGGTAAAGGAGCTGCTGTTGTTAATATTACAGAAGCTACAAACGTTACTAATAATGCAGAACAGAAAAGTAAACAAGCTGTTGATAATGTAAATACACTAAAAGAAAAATTAGATATTGCCGAAAAGAAGAAAAATGACGCAATAACTTCTGGTAAAAGTGAAACAGTGGTTAATGCATATGAACAAGTAGTAGCTAATACAAAAGCAGAATTAGATGCTGCAGAAAATAATGTTATTACAACACAAAATAATTTAAAGGCAGCTCAAGAAAATGAAAATAATGTAATAGATTCAAGTGGACTATCTGCATCTGAAATAGCATTTGAAGATGGTGCTGATGATACAAGTACTACAACTAAAAGTAAAGAAGTTAAAATTTCAGATACATTAAATGCTTTAATCGATCAAAATAAAAATGCTGAAGGTCCTAGTTCTGATCAGCCTGGAAACAATGCTAATGACGCAGATGTTAAAAAGGCTGGTGAAGAAGAAGGTAATAAGAAAGATGAAGATGGTAAAACTTTAAAAGATAAAACTAAAAGCTTTTTAGGTAATTTATTTGGTAGCTTGTTTGATAGTCAAGAATTAGGCCGTATGGCTGTAATGTATCTTGGTTCTAGAGCTATGGGTTATTCTCATGAAGGATCGTTAGCTTTTGCTGGTAAAAACTATATTAATAGAGTAGATGCTAAAGTAGCTGCTGCAGAAAAGTTTGCTAGAGATAATGTAGGTAAATTTAAACTTAAATCTTTAGAGTTATATAAGAAAACTAGAAAATTAACAGACTTAGAGCCTATTGGAGCTCCAGTAGAAAGACAAGGTAGTTATAAAACTTTCTATGGTAAATCAAAAACTGGAGAAAATATAAAAATACAAGCTGAAAAAGTAAAAATTGGTGATAGTTTTTATTGGCATGATTCAAAAGGTAATATTGTTGATGGTACTGTATTTAAAGAAAATGCTTATGATGTTAAAGGTACTAAAGAATATGATGATAGAATTCGTACAACAACAAAACAATTATCAGAAATTATAAAAGAAAATAGGCTAAAAATAAGTAAAGAAGGTAAACCATTAAAATATGCAACTGATATTAGTCCAATGGAAGGTGGTGGACAAGCTGCTGAATGGGCTGTTAAAAATGGAGTTTCACCGGAAAAAGTATACTCATTAGTTGCAATGGCAATGGAAGATGCTAATCAAATGGCCATGCAAACTGGTGAAAGAATACAAAGTATTGAACCTTTCTTAAATTCATTAGTTATTAGAGAACAAACATCAATGCCTGATTTATTTGTATCTCATATTGATAATGAAGGTAAAGACAATGAGCAAAAAATTCCAGTTAGTACTGAATCTTTTCAAACTTTGAATGATGATATATATTATGTTATGCAAAAAATTGGCGGTAAAGGAAGTCAATTTAATTTAACTAATCAATATTATACTCAAGCTGCCACAGATTGGATGGCATTAGATGAAGACACTAAGAAAAGTTGGAATGGTAAAGCTAGAAAAGGTATTGAAAATGGCTTTATGCTATGGGTACAAAATGATTTAGCAACATTTTTAGCTAAACAATAGGAGAATATTATGAGTTCAATTCAAAAATTAGCTGATGCAGGTAGTAATGAACTATCTGAAGGAGTTAGTTTTATTGATGCTGATACTATTAAAGACGATAATACTGATACTAAATATCGACTTGCTGGTGTAGACGCACCAGAAATAGCTAAAGTATTTGGACCTGATAAGATAAAACCTGGTACAGTAGGTGGCGCAGCTGCTACAACAGCTATACAAAACTTAGCTAAACAAGAAGGTTTTACAAACGTAGTTCCAACTGGAAAGTTTGATCCATTAGGTAGAGAAATTGCTGATCTACAAGATGGAGAAGGTAGAAGTTGGGAAAGAGAACTTATTAGAACTGGTGTATTAGATCCTACTAGATATACTTCTGCTGAAGCAGTTAGAGCTAAAGAAGTTGCTGATGTATTTGGAACTGGTAAAGTTACTGATAATTGGAGTTTAGCTAGTAAAGCAATTAAAAATGCTATTGTAGATGAGACTAAATATCAAACGCAGTTTAAACAAAGAGCATTAAACGAGGCGCAATTAGCCTATGGCGGTGGTCTTTTTGCAGACTCTAGTGTAGCATTTAGAGATCCAGATAGAGACCTAGATAATAAAGCTACTTCTCCTTTTTCTACTGCTTGGGATGTAGCTCTACAAGGAGCCACTGAAGGAATGTATGGTGCTCTTGAATTAGGTGGTCATACAACTGGCTTTAATTGGTTAGAAAATATAGGTGAAAATGGAATAGCTAGAGCTAGAGCTAATCTTGCAGATAATCCTGAAATTGTTACATCATACAAAGATATAAATGGATTTTGGGGTAAAGAAGGAGCGTTACAATATATTGCTAATAACGCAGTTATTTCACTTCCATATATGGCTACATCTATTGGTGGTGCTCTTGCTGCTCCAATAACAGGTGGCTTGAGTCTTGCTGCTCCAGCTGGTCTTTATGCTGGTACTGTTTGGAACGATCAAGAAGGAGATAACAAAAATGCATTTTTAGCTATCACTACTGGTATCTCTCAAGCTGTACTAGATAGAGTTGGTTTGTCATTTTTAGCAAAAGGAACACTTTTAACTGAAGCTGGAAGAATGACCGCTGCGCGTAAATTAGCTACCAGAGATAGTATATCAATAGAACAAGCGAAAGACGTGCTCCTCCGTGCCTCAAGGGCTGAGACGGCTGCACTCGCTGATGACGCTGCACGCTTTGCTAAAGATCAATTAACAAAACGAAACGTTGCTCGTGCTTCGCTACAAAAAACTGCTATTGCAATGGGTGGTGAAGGCTTAACAGAAACTTTACAAGAAGCTATTGGATATACAGCTGCTCATGCTGCTCAAGGTTTTAGAGACTGGGATGCAGGAGAATTTAATGATAGAATTATAGAAGCTGCTATTGCTGGTAGTACTTTAGGTGGAGCATTCTCTGTACCAGGAACTATATATGATTATGGAGCTTGAGCTGATGTTGCTTATCGTAAAGCTCCAGACGATGCAAGACAACGATCTTGGGCTGGTAATAAAGCTAAGTTAGATGTTAATCAAAGAGGTGCTCAATATAACGTTCAAGAAGAGAATATAAAAATTAAAGAAAATATTGAGAATGGAACTATCAATACAGAATTTAATGAAGACATAAATCAAAGAAGAGAACGTGAAGCAAAAAGACGTCTTGATAGAGACATTATGAAAACTGGTAGAGAGCTTTGGAGAGCTGTACCAGGTTTATGGCGTGGATTAACAAGACAAGCTTTTGGTAATATGGGTCAAGCTGATAGATTACAAGAAGATTCAAAAGAAGCTAGAATACTGGCAGAAAGTTTAGGTGGTAACTTACAACGGTCTACTAGTGGAGCTACTTATGAAAATAGAAAGCATCACTTAATATCTGAAATAAGAGGTAAATTAGGTGAAGTATCTAAAATACTTGCTAAGTTTGGACGTAATGATAAAAGAAAATCGAGAGTTGAGTTTAGTGAAAAGTATTATGAAGCATATCAAAAAGCATTAGCAAAAGCTCAAAGAGAAAACAGAGAAATAGATTTTGATACTGATTTAGAAGGCGAGTTATTACAATATAAAGATGAATTTATTGCATTCAAACATTTATTAGATGAAGTTGGAAATGATTTATGGCAAATGCAAGCTGTTCATACTGTAGATGAGTTTGGAAATCCTACATTAGGTGTAGTAAAAGATTATCTTTCTAAATATAAATCATTTAATAAAGAAGCTATTGAAAGTAATAGAGCTAGTTTTGAAAGTAAACTAGTATCTGTATATAACATGACACCCGATATGGCAAAAGAATTAACTGACAATATATTAAGAACTGATGGTGCAGTTAATTTAGAAGATGTTGGTTTCTCTATTACATCACGAGCTAAGTTTACTCCAGGTGCGCATAAAAGAAGAACATTAGGTTTATCTGAAAAAGCTGAGTTCAAAGAGTTTATGGAGAATGATTTATTTACTAACGTATCTAATGCTGCTAAATCAGCTGTACGATTTACTGCAATTGAAGAATATGTTGGAACTAATAATGAAAAAATAAATTATAGACTAGATAAGATACAACAAGAACTTATTGATTCAGGTAACTATACTGAAGATCAAGCTAGAGAAAGAGTAGATAGATTAGCTTATGAATTAAAAGATTATTTTGACGCAGAATCAGGTAACTATAATAGAATAGAAAGTCCGATATTAAACTGGGCTCAAAAGAATTTATTATTTGTAACTACTATTACTGGTTTACCATTAGCTACAATTTCTAATTTTGTTGAATTTGCATTATTAACTAAAAGTTTAACATGGAATCAGATCTTTGGTAAAGGCGGAATAAATGATATTGGTAGAGCGTTTGTTACTGAGTTAGCATCTATAGCTGAAAGAGGAGCAGGAGCTGTAACTGGTAGACCAACACCAACTAGAAGAGATAAAGGTGGTCATGCTGTAGCTAGAGAACTAGGTTTCTTTGATTGGGAAGTTGGTGCAGCGCATACAACAGGTGTTAGTGAAGCTGGTCATCTTAGACAAAAACTTTTAGATACATATTTTAAAGTTATATTACTACAACAATGGACTAATGCCGCACGTGCTGGAAGAGCTGCACTTGCTGGTGATTATATAGTTGATAAAGTTTCAATTGTCTCAGCTGCACTAGAAAGTAACGAGTGGACTAACGAAGCTGTTGAAGCAGAAGAAGCTTTAAGAAATTTAGGTATAGATCCAAGATTTATGGCTGAATATACAGTTAATTTTAAAGATGCTGAAGGAAATACAAGAGCTCCAACAGCAGAAGAAACTAAAAAGTTTGATGACTTTATGAGAGATGGCGCATTTAACTTTGTTAATGAAGCTGTAGCTTTACCACAATCTGCTAACAGACCTAAGATATTTCAAGATCCAAGGTTTGCGTTGTTTACTCAGTTTCAAGGTTTTATAGCTACATTTACAGCAAATCATATACCAAAGATGTGGGGAGAAATGATTGTAAGAGGAACTCCTGCAATGAAGTATAATATATTTGCTACATTGTCAACTATGATTCTATTAGGATTTGTATCACAACATTTAAAAGATTTATTGAAATATGGTAAGACAACTCCGTACTTTGAAGGTATGGAATACATTAGACGTGGCGTAGGAGCTAGTGGTTTATTAGGAACTGGAGAAAGAGTAATAGACTTTTTCTTTCCAATGTATCAAGAAAGATATAAAACAACTTTCGGTTGGGCGTTTGGAACAATTTCTGGTGAGTCAGCTGCTATATCAAAAGGTTTGAGAATCGGTGGTTTAGGAGCTGATGTAGTTACCGGTGATAAAGGTATTGGAGAAGCTGTAGTTAGAATATCTCCATTAACACAAGCTGCTGCGCAAGTTACTAAAGACTTACCAACATTTTCTTTTGGAGAAAAATAATGGCACTTAATATAAATGCAAATGCTGCTCAAAAGGCAGAACAAGAAAAGATAAAAGCAGCTGCTGAAAGAAAAGCTTCTTTACAGCCTAAGACTGTTGTTGAAAAAATGCAAGAGCAAGGGCCTGCTACATTAACAGCTACACCAGCTATGGTTGAAGCTGCTCAACAAACACCTATAAAAATGGTTGGTAGAACAGAGTCTAACGTTACACCATTACCTAGTAATAGGTCTGGAGCTCCTGTTGATATACAAAAACAAGTAGAAGAGTCTGCTTTAAAATCTCCTAATTTATTAGCACAAGCTGCAGTAGAAAAAGAAGAGCAAAGAATAAAACCTATTGTAGAGATTATGCCTGAAGCTGCAAGCTTTGGTGATATAGCTAATGATGGATTTGGAGCTGCGATTAAACGTGCTGATAAGTTTAATAATTTATTTCAAGATAAAGGTGGAGTTGGTGGAGCTTATTTAAGTGAGCCTGAAACTATAACATCTTTACGTGGAGAAGAAACAGGAAATCCGTTATCTACAAAAGCGTTATTTGATGAAAATGGATTTAATGCAGGATCTATTACTGTAAACGATAGAGGACAATCAATTACTCAAGTTGATCCATTATTTAGTAGAGTTATGGGTATTGTTACTGAACGATTTATTGGTATGAATCAAGTTCCTACTTTAATGAATGAGCAAGAACAAACTTCTTTTCAAACATTAGATGAAGAAACAAAAGAAGAGTCTTTAGCTGATGAAGATGGATCTTTAAGAAGAGGTATTGGTAACTCACAATTAGGTAGAGAAATATTTAGAGAATGGAAAAGAACTCAAAATCAAATAGCTGGTAGACCAACAGATGATTATAACGAAAATGCTATAGATAACGATTTATTTGAAACTATTGGTACGTTAGCTAAAGAAATGTATCATACTGCAAATCCTGAATTATATACTAGAAATACTAGTGAAGATGGTCAAACAGTTATTTTTCAAGTAACACCAATAGGACAAGCAGCAATTGAAGCAGGTATTAAATCTGCTCCTGATTCTTTTACTAATAAAGAAATACCACCTTCATCTGCTCCTAGACCAGTGTTAGAAGCTATTGAATCTGAAGGTGAAAGAGCTAGATTTAGGAAAAAGCAAACAACTGCTGTTATTACTAAACCTGAAAGACTAATTGAAGAAGCTAGAAACAATATGAATTCTATAGCTCATGGTGTAGATCCAACAAGAAGAAAATTAGTATTTCAATTAGCAATACAAGCCTTAAAATCAATTGAAGAAGGTAAGCCATTACCTAAATTAGGAAATCTTTTTAAAATTGGTCCATTACAATTACAATCATTTATTGGAGAACAAAAAAGAAAACGGTTACAAGGTGACGAAGAATACGATGCAAGAGCAGAAATGCAAAAATCTATTTTAAGATTATTAGAACACTTAAATACTACTGCACGTTATAGTGATAGAGCTAATCATTTAGATTTTGTTGTACAAAGATTACAAACAAGAATGCATGTTGCTCAAAATAGATTTAATCCACAAGGTATTCCATTATTAAGGTTTGTTACTGGTGGTTTAAAACCTTCACAAGTAGTTCCAAATTCTAATAGTACTGTTGATAGAGCGTTTAAAGAACTATATGCTGTATTATTTTTAGGTGGTAAAAGATTATTACCTGAAGAAAGAATAAAAATATTTAACGATGAATGGGCGCTTCCTAATCATGGTAAATTAGGTGCAATTGTCGAGGCCGGTAAGCAAATAAAAGGTTCTATGATTACAAGTGAAGCTGACTCAAAGCTTACTGCACTAATGAAAAATATAACATTAGAAGGTAAAAATGTTGTTATACCTCCTGAAGCAGCTAATGTACCACCATTACAAATGCCTGAAGGATTTTTAAATGATGCATTAGAAGAAGGTATGGATGGCTTACATCTAATTGAAGCTGCACATGAGTTAGTAGCTTATAATGAAGGTAAACCTTTTTATAGTAATCTTAATGTAGAAGTAGATGGTATAACTCATGGTCCAGGTACTAATTTATTACAATTAGGTTCTTATGAAAAAGCTCCATATAGACTAGGAGTTTTAAGAAATGAAAATGCTACAAGTAATTTAGATACATTTACTGTAAAAGAATTATATCAAGGAAGTGAAGTTGAAGAAGAGCAAATTGCTGGTGATATTAGAGATGGTATGAGATTCTTTATGGAAAAGAATGTTCAAGCATATGCAGAAGATTTTGCTGGAGATCCAGTTCTTACATCAGCATTAACAAGTATTTTAAAATTAGCAGTACAAGATAGAGATAATTATCTTAAAAAACCGCCTATGACGTTAGCTTATGGTAGACTACTTAAAAACTTAAATGAAGAAGTTACTGATGCTGTATATAGTGGTCCTAAAGGTAGAGAAATAAGAGATATTATTGAAAGTCCTGAAGTAAAAGAAAGATTAAAAAAGAAAGTTTATGGTACCGAAAGTGAAACAGACGTTGTAGTTAATTTCTTACATAATATTTTAGCTGATGCTATCGATGCTGAACTTGATCCTGCAGTCGTCCAAGTCGGGCAACTTTTAAGAGCTAATGCAATGGTAAGTTCATTAACAAATGAAATAATTACTATTAAGAATGCTCTTGGATTTAATGTATATATTGGTGCTAGACAATCAGAAATGACTGATAAGAAGGGACATATAACTATAGAACTACCTGGTGGTAGAAAAGCTGGTGGAGTTCCTATTTATATATCTAAACCTGCTGGTTCTGCTATGCGTGATGGTACTCCAGGTGGGTGGTCAAGAGGAAGAATAATTCCTGCTGTAATACAAGGTATTGATGGAGCATGGATGAATCGAATGTTTACTGGAAGCTCGTGGAAAGATTTAAATAATACTTATATGTTACCTATCATGGATGCTGTTAAGACAAACTTGGCGGGACTTGAGAAAGTAAGAAACCATGCAAATAATAATTGGTGGAGTATTATGAAAAGCTACAATTATGTAGATGAAATAACTCAATGGACTCCGAAAGCTATAAATACTTTTAGAGATAACGTTAAAAACTTAGACGTTAAAGAAGTAGAAATAGGATATGATACTCCATACAGAATGTTTTATTGGTTACTCACTCCAAAAGATGTTAAAGGTAAGCCATTTCCTAATTTAGTAAGTTCTATTTATGATACTATGGATTATCCTCCACGTGCAGCTAAAATGCCTGTTAAAATGTATGAAGCAAAAAAGAAAAAAGCTGCAGAAAGAATTGCTAAATCTATTGTTCCTAAACTTTGGGGTAAAGATACTCATGTCGATAGATTAAGTCCTAAAGCTTTACTATTTTTATTTGATCATTTAATAAGTAATAAAGCTATGAATGTTATAAATCGAAACAATAAAACTAGAGCTGAAGTAAGATCTAATCGTAATAAATTATTACAAATGACTGAAGGCACTAGAGTATTACAAATTGATGTAGGTTAATATGATATTTTTATTTCAACAATTACTATTTCTAATAGGCAATGAAAATAAAATGCTATTAGATAAATTACGTGACAAAAGTAAACATAGATTATATTCAACTAAGTTTGAAGATCTATGTAAATAAAAAAAAAAAGGGGTACCAAAGCATTACGCTAAGGTACCCCTTATTTTATCGAATTATATTCCCTTCTATATCTCTTTCCCAAGAATTATAATCTCTTATTTTTATTTTTAGTTTTCTTATTAATGTTTGTGGTAGTATTATTTCACTACCATCTTTCATGATTAAACCATACTTATGAACTCCTTTTACTTTACTATAATCTAATCTTATTGTTCCTTCATCGTCTATAATAAACACCTCTCCTCCTAGCTAAAGAAATAATTACTATTAGCTATATCTTTTATATTTAAATTTCCTAATTTGTAATCATACTTAAACTTTTCAGGGTTTTCTAATAACATATGACGGATTTCTTCGTAGTAATCTTTATGATCGTACATTGCAATAAATATTGTTTTAGTTAGATCTAATAAATCATTTACGTTTCTTGCATGAGTCGAAAATGAGTCATGTATTGCTGCAAATTCTCCATCCCAATGTGATATTATCAAAGCCATATGAGCGGCATCCATACTGTGAATAAAATTAGGGCTTATTCCAGACGCAAATCCACCTGGACTTGCTATCTTTTTATTGTATACTAATCTTGGTTCGTTACCAACATGTTGTATACGCATGTCAGATATCCATGATTTCCATTTAATATCTTCCATAACATAGTTTTCATATATAACTGGAAAACCTGAAGGAGTTGTCCACTGTATTACATCTTCATTTAACTCAGTTATAATATAGTTTGCTATTGCTTGTAAGTAGCTCATAGTATTTAACGGACCTGGACATACTTCATCTATAGCTTTTATTAAGTTAAAAGATAAGTCATTACAATCCGACATAGTTATATCATACTTACTATGATAACCTTCAGCATAACAATCAGCGTACATATTTAAAGCTATAGCTAAATGACCAGCACTATAAGCTCTAGTCATAGAACCACGTTTAGATATACCTTTTCTTATATGTTTCATAGGTATTTTTCTAGATTTAAACCATTCTGGCATACGTGCTTTCAAAGCTTTAGCAGTTTGTACATAGAAGTCTTGTGGTATTTCAACTGGAACTAAACCAACTAACTTACCAGCATGCTCGTCTTTAGATATAGCTGCTAAATGCTGCCAGCCGTTATTAGAGCCGTCAATAGGGATTGGCAAGTTGGTAGTATATACACCACCTTCCGCTTCAGTGTCCCAGAGTGCACAAAATTCTTTACAACAAGCAAGAAAACTAACAGGTTTTTCTGCTTTTGAATGAATAATCCTATTTTTCCACGTATTTATTATTAGATCTTCATTGTTAATAACCCACTTAACTCTATCATCTATAGTCATTTTATCTATTGATATATCGTTAAGTCCTTCTTCTTCTAAATACGTTTTATAATCAGCATCACACCATTCTGGTATTTCATCTATAGAATAAGATTGATTATAGCAACAAGCCGTGTGAACAGCTAAATTAAATAAACCTTCTTCATTAAGTATTTTACTTTTGTTAAACTTTAATAAACCTCTTTCAATATCTTTGCCTTGATAATTTATATAAGACTCACGATAATATAATCTGCCACGATAATCAGCATCTATATATTGATAAAAAGTTTTTCCTACTAATGCATCAGCTTTTTGAACAGTCATATTGTAAGCATCAAACTTACTTCTATTTTTAAGTAAAACAAGTTTAGCATTCCAATAAGTAGCTGCTTCATCATATTTTCTTTGCATAGTTTTTAAAGGCTTTTTATTTGGTTTGTTCTTTAATTTATTTGTAAGCCTTCTAAGTTCAGCATAGTATCTTTTCTCTAAAGATTTATTACCTAATTCAGGTTTAAATACATGGCCATTCCAATATAGTTCTTTTTCTTCTAACTCTTTATTATTGCCAAATATACAATAAGAATACTTGTTACCTTTTTCATCAGTAACTTTTAATTTTTCTGTAACAAATTTATCCTTATTATCTTTTATTGCTTTTAAAATATCACTATCAATTTTCCATTCTGTTGCTTGTAACTTATCTATTGCTTTAACAAATGGTTCATCAAGTAATGTTTTAAAATGTTTATCTTTATCGTATCCCCAATGTTTTATTATTGGATGACCGTTATCTTGAAATAATCTTGTAATAGGTTTTATAGGTTCAAATGTTGTATTTTGTATTAATTCGTTTACAACAACATCTGGTAATTTACCTATTTCTAACCAACGCTCTGCGGTTTCAATCATATAAGGTGCTCGGCTAAAAGGTCTTTTACCTACTGGATTATTTTCCCAAGCTATTTGAGCTTCAGTTGGTGGTCTATATATTTTAATATAACCACATTCATAGAATCCTTCAATTACAAAGTCTCCTAATGTAACTTCAGCTCTAAAGCCTAGTTCTTTACCTATTTGTAAGAACACGTTTCTACCTATTGCACAAGACGCAGCTGTTAATTTACATGTAGCTGATTCAGATACTGAAGTCTTTTTAAAGTGATATTGCAATATTGTTAATGCATCATACACTAGCCTCGGTATTCTTATTTCGTGTTCTTTTACTAGTTTTATTGCCCATCTTTGTGGTGCAGTCTCTATTTTGTTCATCAAGTAAGATATTATCTGATCCACTGATTTTTCTCCTCGTTCTGCGATAAGGATTGTAAGTAACATTAAATAGATTACATCCAAATCTTAAGCAGCATTTAATTTCGTGTGCTTCTACAACTAACGCTTCGGATTCAGTCATATTGCCACCTTTTATATTTACAATTTCTTGTATTTCAAACTCTTCTAGTTTAGACAATAACCATTTATGGTGGTCATATCCTCTATTAACTATTTGAAAAGCTCTATGTAGTGTACCTTTACCAACATATACAACATCTAAAGTTTCTGGATCTCTATGTACATATACACAGTACATATCTTCAGGATATTGTATAACTTCGTCGGTACCTTCTCGTACTTTAATCTCTCTCATACTTATGTATTTCCAAATAATGTTTTAAAAATGATAATGCGGTTTTATCGTATATATTTCCATACACTAAACGTTTTATACCAGCTTGTACTACATATCTGCAACACTCTTTACATGGACTTATAGTAGTATACAAAGTACTGCCAATACTGGAATTAGTAGACATAGCAAGTTTACAAATAGCGTTGGTTTCTGCATGAACCACAGTCCAGCGTGTATTGCCTTCTTTATCACGTGTTTCATTGCTACTTCCTCTTGGTGTACCATTATATCCATAAGATAGTATATTATCATCTTTAACTATTACTGCACCTACTTTGTGCTTAGTGTCTCTACTCATCTTGCCGACCTCTATAGCAATACGCATATAGAGATCGTCAAATCTTTTTATCTTATCTAAGGTTAACAACATTAAACTCTGTTACATCTTCTATAAGTCTACCAGTATCTCGATCATACTTTGCTTTACCAGCTGGGCCAGTAAGACCAGTAAATCTTGATTTTAATACTGTAAATTTAATCTTATTACGTTCTTCTTCAGTCTCTGCTATAAGATTTCTTGAAAAAGCTATAATATCAAATGAGATTTGTTTAATAGAACCACTACCTTTTACATCATCAATAGAAGCCATGTTACCTTCTTCGAAAGCTTTACCACCTGATTTTCTAAGATGACTTATTAAACCAAGCCAAACATTATGTTTCTTTACTAGTTTTAGTAGATCAGACATAACTTTATCTACAGCTTCGTTACCTGCTAGTCCTTCTGAACCTTCAGATACCGCGATAGTAATGTGGTCAAGTACAATATACTTACATCCCATAAGTGCCATATACTCAATCTTATCGATGAGACTAGAATCACCGACTGAACCTTGATGGTCAAGTAATACGAGTTTTTCTGATTTGAATACTCTTTCAAAAGCAGATCTTTCATGTTTACGTTGTGCATCAGTCTTGACTTGTGATATCGGCTGTCTAAGTTCCATGGCAATGAATTTTTCTGCCGTATCACCAATGCTTTCTTCCAAACTAACCAATCCAATTTTATGCTCTTGTGTACGAAGTAATTCCAGTATAATTTCCTTAATAACTGTAGACTTACCTGAGCCTGTGCCCGAAGTAAAGAGAGTAATTTCTCCATGTCTTATACCTTTCAATTTATCATTTAATCCATTCAAACATTGTGGATAAGGTATTGACTCTGTATTTTGGCGTTCTATATATTGTTCCCAGATAGGTTCACCTGATACAATACCTGCAGGATTATAAGCAGACGCATTCCATATTGCGTTGTTTACTGCACGTACACCATCTTTCATTAACAAATCATTTGCATCTTTATTATTACATGATACAACTTTTGTTTTATCAAAGCCAATTATCTTTGCTGCTTGTTGAATTGCTTTTTGTCCTGCTTCATCAGTATCAAACCATAATACTACAGTTTGAAAAGATCTAATCCATGATCTATGATCTAATAAAAGCTTTAACTGATTAGCAGAAGGTACAGAAACAACCGGCCATATCTTACCTCCGTTAGTTTCAAATGACGCCTGAGCTACGCTGAGTGCATCAATCTCACCTTCTGTAATAACTAACATCTTACCACCAGCATTAAATTCTCGTTGACCAAATAGTTGGCTTATTCCATGGCCTTGATTTCCAAGAATTCTAAATTCTTTTGGTAATATTCTAATCTTATAGCAATCATCGCCATAATGATAGAAATGAGCTGGCTTATTCATATATTGATGTGTCTTTACACCAAAATATTGTACAACTTCTTTACTTATTTGTCTAGTAGTAAGTGCCAAACTAGGATAATTATCAATGTCACTAACACTAGTTTGTGATTTTGCATCAGTATTTCTATTGGCATCGGATTCATCTATCATACCTTCTCTCTTTTTATTATATGAACCACAAGCAAAACAAAATGTATGACCATCAGATGGATCAATCATAACACCATCAGAACTACCACAATCTGAACAAGGATATCTTTTATTTTTGCTCATCTACGTCCTCTATTATTTTATTTATTTCTATTATTAACTGTTCCTCTCCACGTTTAGCAAACATTTTTATTAAATGTAATTCATAAGCATACTTATCATTCCATTCAAATACTTTTTGTAATGCATCAAGAGAGGGTTTAGCTACATTATCTAAATCAGAAGCTTTATTAGAAAAGAAAGGCCAAATATCTATTTTTAATTTATCTTTCTCTTCAAATGTCCATGAATGAAACTTAGTAGCTTGTTTAAATCTTTCTAAAAATTCTTTATAATCTTTAGTTGGATACGTTTGAGTGAAGCTCTTTCCTGTCTTCGTTCGTATCGCTCTTATCCCTTCCATTCGGTTCGCCGACATCGGCTTTCCCGGAATAACGATCCTCATAATTCCATTCCTCCATATCCCATGTTCTTTTCATATAAATCAGATTACCAACAAGATTTAATCTCTTATCCCAATCATTACCAATAATTCGTTTATATTCATTTACAACTACATCTATACGATTATCATATGTTGTATTTGAAAGTAAGCGTTCAGCAGACTTTATACCAAAACCTTTCTTTAATTGTGGTATATCATCTCCTTTATCACCAATAAGTAATTGAATACAAAAGTTCATATCAGCTTCTTCATCATTAATAAAGTAAACATTTTTCTTATTATAGTTATAATGATTACCTGCAATTTGATTTAGATCTTTATCAATATGAGCTATAATCCAATCTGTATCTTGTTCACGTGCTTCATAAGCCCAGATACAAACTAAATCATCAGCTTCCATACCATCAGCAGCAACAGCTTTCCATTTATCTATTATGTGGAAATATGCAGCATTAAGACGGTTACGTAGCTTTTCATCCATCTCTTTATCTTTACGAGATGATTTGTATTTATCATATATATTATATCTAAAATTGTTCTTACCTTTTATTGCAATATAAGTCTCATCAGCCCAACAGTCAGCTATTGTATCATGAATAATTGCATCAACTACATCTCTAGTATCTTTATTAGTTTCTTGAGTACACGCAGCTTTAAATAGTATACTATCAGCGTCTATAAATAACTTCATTTGTTTTCCTTTACACGGTTTCTAAGTTCACTACTACTAAATCTGTGATCTCTTTTATTAAAATAAATATTTATATTTCTATCTTTACAAATATCTTTACCTGTAAAGCTTATATTTTTATATTCTTGACCAAGTATTCTTACATGAATAGTATACATTTGCAATATATCTTCTAAATCTTTTTCAGTAGTATATGGAATAATTTCATTCACATATTTTATACTCTTTAGTTGTATATATCTTTCAACAATTGTTTGTATCGGAAAGTTTTTCTCTTTACGATCAACTGTTGGATCTATTTGTAAACCACATATAAGATAATCACATTGGTCTTTTGCTTCTCTTAACATTTGTACATGACCAGCATGTAATAAATCAAATGTACTAGCAGTAAATCCTACTATCATTTATTTTCCTTTCTAATGAACGTCAGCATAACTTTTACCTATCATATAATTACCACCATCCATACACATAACTCCAAATTCTTTTGGTGCTTCTCTAAATGATTCACTTAGTATTTCACCAACTCTTTTAGAGTCTTTTTCACTTGCACACCAAGCTTGTTCATCATGGTAGAATATTACAGGATACGCATCAAGTTTTTCTTCTTTAATTTTATTCATTGCATAACTTACAGCTGCTTTACATGTTACGCCTTCAGCTGCTTGCAATAAGTAATTTAATACTTGATAATCAGATCTTGCATAGACTTTTCTACCATCAAGACCAGGTATACATTTATATTCATTAAATATATTTTTAAGTTTAGTTACCAAAGTTTGAAATCCTGGTAAATTCGCCATAAATTTGTTCCTAGCTTCTCTACCTTTTGACGCATTACTGACTCCATATAAAGTTTTACCAAGCTTTGCATCGCCTGCACCAAATAATATGGCGTAAAGAAAAGATTTAGCCAAACTCCTAGTAGTATTAAGGACGTTAGCATTGCGCCCATGTTGATCGCCGTTGATGACAAGCTCGGTATAACTGTCATCTGCCACGTAATGACAAAGACCGCGGAGCTGATTACCAGCGCTATCTGCGCCAACAATAGAATAACCGGGCTCAGATATGAATAGTTCCCTAAGCATGCGACCATAAGACGCATCCACTGCCGGTAAATTAACGATGACTTCATGCCTACACCTAAAGCTAGGAGTACCAACAGTCCACATCCTACCGTGAAGTCTATAATGATTTGTTCCATGTTTAGTTATCCTTTCAAGCCATGCATTTATAGTTGCAGCTCTATTCTTTATAGTGTAATATCTATCAATTAACTTACCAATACGACCTAACTCAGCAAGAGATGTTGATGTTAGTTTAGGACCAGTTCTGATCCATTGACCTCTATCACCTTTCTTTACATTCCAATCATCAGGTTTCCAACCAATAGTATATAAATATTCTTTGACTAGATCCATATTTGATAGAGTAATAGGTTCTATTGTAGAGCGTTGAAACTCTACACCAGGTGCAATAGGAGGGTCATCAGACACGGCATCTTCTGGTTTTATTGGTCTATTAAAATATTCCGAAAGTATTCTTGCAGTAGTTGCAGTGTAATTACCATTTTTAGTATACTTCGCTGTCTTTGGCGTTTTATCTATGAAGACGGTAGTTTCACCTAATCTTTCTGACATTATATTATCTATTCGATTCATATGCTTTTTCATTAAGTTTAGATTTCGAACAGCTTTATCTTTATCAAATAACCAACCTTTATCTCTTACAGTCTTTTCAAAGAATGCTATATCATGTTCTACTTTTAAGCCTTTTCTAATCAAAGGATTCTTTTCTTTAATTTTATTTAATTCTTGTAAAAGTATTTCATACACTTTTGTATTTAACTTAACATCATTAGTACAATAATCTAACATTTGTTTAGAAAATATTTTCCAATTCTGTTCGTTAAAGACGGTATTATCTTGTTTTTCGTATCCAAGATATGAACCCCAACCACCAAGACCATGTTTATGAGGTCGTTGATAGTCTAAAACTTGTGACATTACCCACGTATCGATGATAACAGTCTTTGAAGACGGTTGCCAATCAAATAGTTTTTCTAATGCCATTAAATCAAAACCAATTATATTATGACCTATCAAAGCATCAGCATTTTTCATAAATGCTAAACCAGATTCTATACTTGGATAATTTAATTGATCTGCGTATCTATATATCTTTTTAGTTTTGTAGTCTTGACATACTAAGACATGACACATAGTCATTTCATCTAATAATCCGTCAGTTTCTATATCAAATACTAATTGCATATAATTCCTTTCTATGTAATAGTTTTTAAGAATTGGTCTGTACATTTAGAATTAATAACTACAAATGGTAACGTATTTTCTGCGTCATATCTCATTTGTTCAATTCTTTCATGACATTGACTTATTTCTTGATAAGGTCCTCTTAAATCTTTTAATGTACGACAGTCTGAAAAGTTATAAACTGAACATACTAATATAAATGCTTCAAACATTTTTCTTCCTTTCTTCTTTTGTTATGACACCATCTTTTTCGTTTTGACATTTAACGCATAGATCTAAATGTTTATCCAATTTAGTTCTTTCAAAGACGGTGCCACAAGCTTTACATTTTACTTTATTTATTTTTAATTTTAAGAAATTCATCTAATCTTCCTGTATTACCTTCATGATTAGGTCCTTTCCAATCAGGTTTCTTTATCATATCAGGTAATCCTAATGGATTAGGCCTAGATTCTTTTATACCTGGTTCTTTACTCATATTTGCTCCATGAACTTCATCCCAAGCTTTATCTGTATCTACACCTAATATATCTAATGTACCAATAGCTACAACTATTAAGTCAATTAAGCCATCAACTACACCTTCTTTATCATTACTAAAGAATGCTTTTTGAGTTTCTTCAAATTCTTCTTCTAAGAAGTCTAATCTAAAGACCATAAAATCTCTTAGTTTATCTTTATTTTTAGAATCTCTTAACCATTGATGAACTCCAAATTGTTTATGCATGTTTCGTATATCTTTTACAAATTCACTCATTCAAACCTCCAATTTTGTACATGTTTAAAATGTCGCGGGTAAATGTGTAAACTTTGACATTGCCAATATACTCTACCTGCTAATAAATTTAATTCGTTAGCTACATCTCTTAGCACGTGCTTTTGCCATGCAAGATCATTTATGTAACCAAATACAGCATCGTTAGATCGCATCTGAACAACACATTCAACGTAATCTCCATCATCAGTAATATGATAGCTCACAGCATTAGTACAAACAAAATCGTTTTTACCATGTCTTCTGTGATCACGATGCATTGCTGGATTTGTATAAATCATTACTGCTCTACGACTAGCAGGATTATCTTTTAGTTCTCTAATAACATGGTCGAATTGAGAATCATTGCTCCAACTATAAGCAAGATAACCATAATTAGAATTGATTTCACCTCTAGTATTTGCAGCGCTTTCTTTCCAAATGATAGGAACTTTTCCATATAGTTCTCCTAAGTCATTAACATTAAGCGATTGACTTTTATACCAATCTATTTCGGCCTGTATATACTTCTTATTTGGCTCGCCGAAAATCACATCTTCGTCTGCAACGAATGATGCGCCAAGTATTTCTAGATTACCGTTGTTAAATACACCGGCATCCATTAAAGTTTTAAATCGTCTCTTTATATCGAGTACATAAGTTCTTCCCATACAACTCACACTAATTCCTTTCTTATCTCATGACTAGCTTCAATAAATTCGCTTTCTCTTAACTCTTCTCTTAGTATATTAGCTTTCTTTTGTAATTCTTTAGCTTCTGCTTTTGGTTTTCCACCAAGCTTTACACGAAGACGGTCTTCATGTTTTAATAAAGTTGCTTTATCTTGTTTGTAAAGTTTACCTAATCGAATTGTTAATGCTGCTTTCTTTTTATCTTTTACCCAACTATCTTTCCAACGTAGTGTAGTACAATTTGCCCACTCATCAGCAAACCTAATCATACCTTTATTATGGTTTTCTAATGTACGTGTAGTAGCACATCCACCTGCAGCTTGGGTCTTATTACCTGCGCTAGCCCACTTATTCATATTAATTACAGGTATTCCTTTCATAACCATTTGACATTGTATATGAAAGTCTTCAGGTAAAAACTCATCTTCTTTCCAAGCTCTACCTATCCAATCAAATCTTTCTGGATTTATTTTTCTAAAATCAAACCATGTATTTGTATACACTCTTGAGTTTACAGAAAATGGAAAGTCTGCTATACCAGCAGGAGATATTCTTTGTCCTAATCCACCTACCCAGAATCCGCTATCACAAGCAGTCATAATATCGTCAATTAAATTTTCCCAATCAGTATCATCTTGCATGGCGGTAAACTTTAAGAATGGCCATGTTCCATCTTGTCCATCAGGTTTTGCTTTACAAAAAGTTAGATCATCATCAAGTTGCCATTGAATTGCGTTATTATTCAAATACTTAGCAGCATATTCACGTCGTTTAGCGATTCCTCTAACGTCGTCAGGACACTTAATTACTTGACACATGTATCCATACTTAGCATTATGTTCGTCATACTCTTCGGGATATACAAATAATTTAGTCAATTGTTGTAACCATTCTGGAAATTGGTTTAATGTTATTTGATCATGTAACCTACCTCTAGTAAATATTATAGGTTGGAAACTTAACATTTTTTCGTAAAAATTCATTTACTTTCCTTTCTATCTTTTTCAATAGACATTTGATCCATATATTCATGATGTAGTCTAGTATAAATATCATCATTTATTTCTGGATATCTTTTAGTTAATACACGACAAAACTCTGCCCGCTGATCTCCATCAAAGCGAGCAAGAGTTTCGATTGTTTCAAATACTGATCTATCCATTTTTCTTTCTTACAAATTGACCAGTACTTACATCTCTATCTACATAGTGAATACCTTGTTGACTACTAATAGAGCCTATTGGTTTACCATATCTACTAGTTGTACGTTGTCTCATTAATTTACCTGATACTGCAGGTACAGTGTTAATTTTTCTAGCTAAACCTAACATTATTTTTTATTCCTTTCTAGCCACACTATACAGCGAGCTGAGTAGTTAATTAAGTCTTTAAGACAGTCTTCGGCAGAGTCAAAATTAACTTTGCCTTCTTGTTCCATTACAGATCTAAATCGTAATATCTTAGTAGTCAACATCGTATCAAAAGATAACCAACCATGTGGATAGTAATCTTTATCTTGTACTGATCCACCTTGATAGTCATTACTTTTTCTTTCCATTAATGATATACATTCTTCTAAGATTTCTTTAGCTCTGTAATAGTATGTTTCACGTTCTTGTTCTTCTGAACGTTCTTTACTTTTACGATACATATATGAATCATACCTTTCATTAAATATATAATCACCTTTTGCAGAATCTGTTTCCATATCTACTATTTCTTTCATTGTAGCCATAATTATTCCTTATTCCAATTATTCCAAACAATTATTCGTTCCGTAAAGAAACTATCTACTAAACTTTCTATTTGACGTTTAGTCCATTTGTTTGCATCTTTCTCAAAAGTAGCTGTTAATATAAACATAAGAGTATCCATTTCTTCAGACTCATTGTCAACCTTCCATTTATTAATAAGACGGTTATATACGAATTCACTCCATCGTTCATACATTCTACTTTTTATTGGAAAGTTAACAATCTTAGTCATGATTTTCTCCTATATTACTTTTAACATTTTACATCCAATAAATCCAATTATCATTAGTGCAATGCCGATACAAAAGAAAATTAGTTTCATACCGAAATAATATCCAATAAGTTCTATCATTGTTTTGTCGCTTTCAATTTATTTAGTTCTTGTTCTAATTGTTCAACTTTAGCCTTTAAGTTATTGTTATCATTAATTAAATTGTTAACTACTTTGAACAAATCTAATTTATTTTGATCACCTAATATCATTAAATGAACATCATCTATTGTTAAAGGTTTTGGTGCGTCACTTTGTTCTGCCATTAACTTCTCCCTTCGGTTTATACAAAGACGGTTTTATTTAAAAAATAGCGATACTTTATGTATCGCCATTTTGGAGAGAGCAAAGGGAATTAAACCCTTGTAAATGGATTTGCAATCCATCGCATAATCACTCTGCCATGCTCTCTAAATTATATTTACAATGATATGAAATACTATCATACCAGCAAGTAAACTATAAACTACTTTACGTTGTGTATTAGTTAGCATTAATAAAATCCTCCTGGTATCAGTGTTATATCAATAAATAGCATTCCTAATCCTAATGCTATACCATATAGCCATACATTAATATTAGTCAAACCAATCACCTCTTAATTGATTATATGTATCGACGACTTTATTAACAGCTTGACCATACTCATGACCATCTTCATGAGGATCTTCAGTGTCTATCATTGAGTTACAATCAACTAAACATCCCCATAAAGCTATGTGTAAATTACGCTTATATTTTTGAGCTAATTTTATTTTATCACGCTCATTGTCGTCATAAGCCTCATTCATTTCACGTTCTATACGTTTAAGAATATTATCTAATTCTGACATTAATTTTTCCTTTCATAGTACTCTATTAGTTTTTCAATAAACCATTTACATTTATGTAAGTCAATTTCCTTACCTTTGTTTTTATACCGCCATAAGTATTTCATAGCGGTACCTTGTAAATAACCTTCAAATGCTTCTGGTGATCCTGTAGCATGTTCAATTGCATCAATACATTCAATATCACCAACATTACGATAGTAATTAGGATTTATTTTACTATCTACATTTAATTTTTTACTTACTTTTTCTTTCCATTGTACGTTTATTTTTTGTAAGTCATCTTTAGTACTCATAATTAATTCCTTCATCATCAAAGTTTCTTTGAACTACATCATAAGCTGCAGTAGTTATAGTGTCTGAAAATTCATCTATAACTTCTTGATCTACTGCATAATCATTTTCTAATGTATGGATAATCACTTCTCTAACTTCATTTACGCAATCTTCGTAAGTAGTAACGCTAAAATCTCTTATTCTTTCTATAGCTTCACCAATATTAGACGTACCTTCATTACTAGCTATTTCTTCAAAGACATCATAGACGTCGTCTTTAGCGTTTCTTTCTATTTGTCTAATACCTTCTTTCATTATATCAATACATTCGTTAATAACGTTAGCTTCTCCTTCTTTATCTTGTAGCCCGTAATGCTGTGATAAGTCATGTAATTTATCTATTGTTGGTTTTAATCTTAAGCCTAATGTTACTAAGTCAGTGTTGAATGATTTATTGTTGTACATTTTGAATTCCTTTCTACAGATGCCGTGTGCAACGATCGGTGTTTATTTTTGAATTAATAGTTCTTAGCGCCATATATAGTAATAGCAATAAGAAATAATATAAATATAAGTGTATACATATTAGCTAACTAAATACATTTGTGAATGATAACTTGACGAAACTTGATCTGCATAGCCATCTACGCCACAATCAATAATACATTCTTCTGATGTATGCATATCAGAGTAAAGAAACCAGTCTATGTACTTGCCATCTTTGATAAAATGTACAGCTTCCATTTCGCAAGCTTTCATCGCATCAATAATC
>Ga0070746_10000434_pt1 | contig 24616 bp, 31 predicted proteins | sample VirMetDEL_Mar_21_FD_77016 | JGI IMG/M metagenome (GOLD analysis project Ga0070746, IMG submission 77016) | Aqueous microbial communities from the Delaware River and Bay under freshwater to marine salinity gradient to study organic matter... | ecosystem: Environmental > Aquatic > Marine >...
CCACATAATGCATCTTATCCACAAGATCATCCATATTAGGCTTAGCCCAAGCACCACACCCAGAATAAATACCACTCATACCTTCATTAGACCACTCAAAATCCAAAGGCACAGAAAGCGATGCATACTCTGTGCAAGAAGTAGCGTTAGTACAAATAGTAGGAGTACCACAAGCAATAGAATCAAAAGGAATCATTCCCCAACCCTCACCCATAGTTGGATACAGCAAACAATGAGCAGAACGGTAAATGTCAGCCAACTCATCCTCACTAACCTCGTAATCAATAACCTGAATTCGGTCGTGGTTTGTTATCGCCCCGTGATTCATTCCAGAATCCCGTATACGAGCGTCTGGTGGCCCCATAGACTTCACAATAAGCCGGAAGTCTTTCCGGTGCCCATACGTCCTCATAAAAGCGTTTACGGCCATTTGAGTATTCTTGCGAGTGGATGGGCTACCCACATGCAAAAATGTAAAAGGACCATCAGGCACACTGTCTGACTTATAAAAAATATCAGACTCTATACCCAACCTGAAAGAATGAACATTGTCATGACCAGTGCTATCTTCAAAAACACTTTTAGCCCAAGACGAAGTAGTCCAAACTTCATCACAGTTCTGAACATGCCTAACCCAATTGCTAGGCAGAGTGTTAGTCTCCCAATAGCTAAACCCTATGTTATAACAATCACCAAGCTTATAATCGTTAGGCAAACAATTATTCACTAATATATCATCGTCAAAAGCGGGGACATCAGGTATCAATTGAACACCTTCAGCCATAGACACAAACACATTGCTAACGCTTTTATCCAAACATAGAAAATCCTCTGGCTCAAAGACAGGTAGACCAGCGTCCCTGAGGCCAGAGGAAATCCTATATGATGCGTAACCGTAACCGTCAGCCCTGCTCTTCGACAGCGCTCTCCAGTACAGATTCCTTTTCATCATCTTCAACTACCTTGTACAAAGTATAGTCGCCTACTTTGGAAACTTTTTCAAGAGTTTCCTCAATACGCTTAATTTCCACAAACACCCCCCTCCAAAAAGGTCGGATCAATAATTCAGCAAAAGAATACTAGCCGATATTCTCTGGATTTGCAGGAGTTTGTATTTTTTTCTTTAGATTATTTCTCGGTCAAAAACTAACTTTTTGCCTATCGAAACAGCCTGCTCATGTAAATGGTCGTAACCATGACCATGTTCTTTCGTATACTGGACTCTGTAGTTAACCCAACCATCTACAGCCTTCCAGAATTTCGCATCCGTCATCCGCTCCAGTTCTTCCAATTCCTCGGTAGACAAAAGGAACGAAAGAACACCCAAAGGCATATAGACAACCATGTCATAACCCGGGTCTTTACCACTAGTATACTCTTTCAACAAGTCCTGAAAAGACTGAACAATCTTCTTAACCGCAGGGCCAGAGTAATAATCAATATTGCCATGAGCATTGCGAATCCTCGGGCAATAATCATCTACCGTAGTTATAGTACCAAAACTCCTACACACCATCGGTCTATAACCATAAATCGTACAACCACCTTTAAAAAACACACACTTACGATCAGTCTCACCACCAATCTGCCAAGACTCATCAAACATTGCCTCTTTCAGAGACTCAACAACACCATCCATCCACTCATCAGCAACAGCACGCCCCTGATCTTCAAGATACAAGTAATACTGCTGTCTGAGCCTGAAAGCAATATGGGCGCACTCAGTCATATGAATAGTCAACCCAATACTACAGCACTTACCAGAACCAAGACACTTATAATCAGTCTCATTCTGCTGAGCCTCCAGCATTCTAACCTGATTATAAATCATATCAAGCTTAGCAAAAGTTGATATATCAGAAGTGGTAACCGACTTTCTCATCGTCCACGACCTTTCTTTTTCATATTATTCATCTTACGCATCTCACGACGCTTCCTTTCAACTCTTTCTTGCATAGGAGACTTCGGACGACGCATACTCGTTTTACCTAAATTACGCCCCTTACCGCGATACTTTAGCAAATCATACTTGGCAACCCAGTTATAAACAGCCTGAGGAGTAACTTCAATATTGTAAGAGTCTTTCAACTTTTTACAAATATCTGTGAGGTTCATACGTCGCTTGACGTACATATCGTATAGCCACTCCTTATCTTTGTAAGGTTCCATAGCCATGATCAATATAATACCATAGGGCAATGCCGATTGCGTCGTTTACGTCATCATCTTCAGTAGACTGACCGCAGAAATCATCAATAATTCTCTTCACACGATCCTTGCGCTCTTGAGTCAAACGCCTCTGCAACCCCTTAGACCCGTACTCTGTTTCAATCTTCTTCTTGTCTTCTTTTGAAACATTCTTATATCCAATCCTATTCTTCCAGATAAGAGGATTGATATCAGTAACGCTATCACAATACTCATCTAAAACTCCCCAACTGTAACCAATAATGTAAGAAATAATCCTGCTAGACTGAAAGTTCTGAATATAAACAGACTGCTCAATCGCTGCCTGCCTAAAAGAATAATCTTCCCAAACATCCAACAAACCTGATCTAATAACAGCAAGTTTGCTTGAAACTTCTTTCTTGTCTTTAAACTCTATCTTTCCAGTACTAACAATATCAAATTTGTTAATATCAAGATCAACAACACACCAAGCTAACGAGTTAGAAGAAGGGTCAATAGCAATCAACCTATTAGACTTTATGGAACTAACAAGTTTACTTATACTCATCTCTTAGGGACTCCTCATCCCAACCCCAAGAAACAAGCCTGTTTATATACCTCTCTCTTTTGCATCTTTCACAAATATCTTCTTTGTTGTAAGAAGACAATATTGTGTCACACTTTTTAGACTCGCAAACCCTTTTGCTGTTCTTTTTAGCCTTGTTCTTGTAGTAATTCTCAAGAAGTCTTTTGTTTGTGACAACTCTTCTGCAATCTGCGGAACAAAAGATCGCGTTGTACGTTTTAGGCGTAAAGATTTTCCCACATGCTTCATTTTTGCATGGTATGGGTTCAAAATGGTTCGTACTCCTCAACAGGCTCCTTCTCCGACCAGCACACTTCAGCCAAATCACATCTAGCACAGTGCTTCGAAGTACGCTTATAAGGACGATCAGGCTTTACACCGTCAAGAACATTCTTATAAATCTTTCTATACTTCTTAAATAGTTTATCAAGAAAAACGTCATCTCGCTCGATATAGATAGGTAAAATTTGTTGATTATTTTTGTTCTCGTAAATAACAAATCCACTATCTAAATTCAAACAATGCATGTAAAGATTAGCCTGACGAATGTGATCATCCGAAGGCTTGTGATACATTTGTCTATACCCAAACCCTTCAGCAGAAATAGACTTCAACTCAATAAGTTTATGTCCATCAAGATCAATAATTCCATCCGCAGTGCCTTGAATCGGAGGATCGTCATTACTTACTGGAAACTCTTCTTCAACAAGAATACCCAGACCCCTAAAGTACTCGTACAAACGATCATGCACTCTGTGACCATTATCAAAAATACGGTACGTCTGAGGGGCGAAAGAAGGGGTATACTCAATACCATCAAACATATACCACCAATACCTAGCACACTGATTAGTAGAACTAGGTCTAAAATAATCCACCTTCTTATAAACAGGCTCATTACGTTCAGCAAGATGCTCATCAATCTTTTGAACAAGCAAGTCTTCCAACTGACCACCAGTCAAAGGCTCAGACTCAACCACAACCTTCTTCTCCGGCTGCGAACCTCTTAAAGCACCTAAAGCTTTCATTGCACACCATTCCTTGCAGACAGTTTCAAAACGTTAATATTTTCACCAAGAGCCTCATACATTGTCTTCCAGATATCATTGACAAACTTGTCTTCCATATCCATCATGTTAGACTTCCTCTTAAACATCTGCGACTTAATAATCATAGTCGTTCTGTAAGCAGCCAGTTGATTAGCATAACGAATAGCCTGCCCACCCACATAATGATCAGGACGTTCAATGATGTCGTTAACAATCTTCATGCACTCAATAAACTCTTCAGCATTATCACCCATCATCTGATTGATGGTATCAATATCAATTATAAAATTACTCACTCTTCTTCCAATCTAGGATAACAGAAAACAAATCAGTCTTTCTTAAAGAAGGAGGATGGAACAAATGCCATGTCAGCACAGCCCAACCAATAAACGTCGGTACACTAGTTGACTTTCTAAACAAGCCATTCTTGAAAGCAGTAGACATAGTTTGATGACGACTAGACATAGCCCAATAATCATAAGCAATGACAACACCAGCAGTCATGAACCAGCCCAAAATTCCGTGCTTCTCAATCTTCCTCATAAATTCTTTTACGCTCAAGGATTATATCCTCAGCCCGCTGAAGGAAACCATAAACAAGTTCTACCTCAGGGATATCTTCATAGTACTCCATACCACTTATGACACCCACAACATAATAGAAGGCTGTTTCGTATAGTTCTTCATTCGTAATCTGAGTCACGGATCAATTCCTTAAATACTTCCCAATCAATTATAGCAACCTTTGTGTCAGAATCATCGCCCAACACAACAGAAATGCAAGGATAACGATACTGACTTCTCCAAGCATCTTTACGATGCTTTATCCACGCAGTCCGGCTAAGAGTGAAGCTGCTACCATTATGCTTATAGTCAAGAAGGAAGCGATGAAAAGTCGCATCTCCCTTTCTAAAACCCCTGCCAGAGTTCTTAACCGGCTTTGCCTTGTCACGCTTTGCCTCTTGTCCTTCATCTCTTTTCACCCAACCAACTCCTTATAAATTTCATCAACCTGATCCTCAGTCAACTCAATATTAGAAGTACCATTCCACTTCTGCTCACCATAAGAATACCAAGCACCACGACGCTGAATAATGTCATTCTCCACCGCCATCTCAATCAACTCACGATCAATGTCAATACGCCCCTCCTGCGGAAGAACGTAATAGTAACCCTGAGTCCCAATCGTAGGAAGTTGCTTAGTCTTCTCAATAGTCCAAGTAGCACGCTGACTCATAATCTTATTAGTGCGATCCTCACGCTCCATCTCCTTCTGAGACATAGACAAGAACAACTTAATAATATTATGCATATTATGATGCACCGTATTACCCATCTTAGCCTTCATCACAGCATACATACCGCTCAAATCGACAGTCTGATGTGCCACAAAGAGCATAATGTTTCGCTCCTTATGTAGATGATTAACAAGCTTCTGCAAGAAATAGCCTTGCGAACGAGCCTGCAAACCCATCGCCTTACCACCATCAGGCTTATCGTAAAACTCTTCTTTCACAATGTTTGAAAGACTATCGAACAAGAAAATATGCTTCTCATCAGGATGATTCAAATACCCAATCAAGTGTCTAAGAATATCCTCAACAACAGTAGACTGAATCAGAACAACATCCTCAACATCAATCCCGCACTTTGCAGCATACTCTTCTGAATACGAATACTCAGAGTCCACAATAATCGGGCGATACCCCATCTTTTGCGCCTCAGCAAGAATTCTAAAACACATAGTCGTCTTACCCACCGAAGGCGTACCCCAAAACAAATGAGTAGCCCCAGTATACAAACCACCACCAAGAGCACGATTCAAACCGATACTAGGTGTAGGAATAACCTCATGGGTAGGAACCGTATCACCCTTGCGCTTATCAATAAATAACATACTATCTCCTAGAGTCTAGAATTTCATTAACCATTTTTTCAAACCAATCATCGTCAATCTCAACATGCCTTCTAACATCAAGACTATCAATGAACTTCACGCCGTCCCCCTGAAGGACAACATTGTGAACCGCGAGGTCTCCATGAATCATATCACCTTTCATGAAGTCAGGTTTCTCATTCTCGCACAATTCTACAATTCTTTCAGCATACGGAAGAACCCCACCCATCTCCATCCAAGTTTTCAAATTAATACCACGCCTCCATTGATGAAGAGCACCACCCTTCACATACTCTTTATGATAATAATCTGAACGAATACTCAAAGCCGTGTCACGCAACGGAGTTCCAATATACGACTTAGCAAGAGTTTTCTTCTTATGCTGAGAAACAAACAAAGTACGCTCAGAACCATCCAAATGAGACTTAGGCTTACCCAACACTTTTGCGTTCTTAGGAACGTAAGTATCTTTAACAATATTTTGCCCACACGCTGGGCATTCCAAAGCAACCTCAGAAATCAAAACATCACCCAAAGACATGAACGCATGAAGAATCTCATCAAAAGTACCACCCTCAACATGATGCATAACAGACAAAGCAAGAACAAGATCAAAATGCTCAACCTCAGCAAGAGCCTGCACATCCTGCAAAGTAAACTTCTTATCTAAAAGAACGACACGATCTTGCTTATTCTCATCCAAAACCTCCATCAACCAATCAGTATAGATACTCTCAACAGCAACAACAGTACAATCATACTCTTCAACAAGACGCAAAGAATAATAACCAAGATTCGCACCAAAATCCAGCACAGTAAACGGTCTCTTCCACCGATCAAACTCAGGTTTCATCATTTCCCACCTAGATTCACAATCACGAATACCAGGCTTTTTAACTTGACCATTAACCCAAATATCTTGATATTGCTCTAAAGTCATGGCTTCACCAAATTCTTTCTCTGAATATAGTTATCAATAGTAATCAACGAATTATCGTTCTCCAAAGTAAACGAGTCCAACCTAGTCGCAGCATCCAAATCTTTAACATCTTTCAACTTAGCAGCAAACCAGCCAGTACCACCAAGAACATGCCTCATCTTGTTATACAACATTGGGAAAACAACAACCTTAATAATTTTCTTGCCATCCCAAGCATAAAAGTTAGCCATATCTTTACCCTTAGCAGTAGTAAAAGTACGAGTGCTAAACACATACAACAAACTACGCTCATCATCAGAATCACCAAGCCCAGTATCATACAACCAAGCATACTCATGATCCATACCCTGCTTACGCAACTGAGTCAAATCATACAACTCAGAACCCACATACTCATAAGCATCACAAAACATGTGAAGCGTCCTATCACCAATCAAGAAATACATAAAATCACGATTAGCAATCTCAGCATTCCTATCACAAAACACCGACACAGAAGACGACTGATCCTCAATCTCAACACGCAAATACTTAGGAGTCTTCTTCGTAGAACGAACAACACCCTTAATCATACGCAACTCAGAATAAATCTCATGGAACCCCTCAATCGGCTCCACAAGTTCATCCATCTCATTATTACTATCAGAAAGACCAGCAGCAAACCCCAAAATAGGAAGATAATAACGCTCATGATCATAACCACCATCATGACCAATAGTAGAGAAAGCCCCCACCTTCTCCAAACTCTCCCTCAACGGAGCCTTCACATGACGCTTAGAACACTTATTAACAAACTCATCATAAGACCCAAACGGACGATGCTTAAAAATCTCACCAATCGCACTATTACCACAACCAGAAACATTCCTCAACCCAAACCGAATACCAGCATCATCAATAGTGAAATACTCCCCAGACAAATTAACGTCAGGAGGAAGAACCTGAATACCAATACGCTTAGCCTCCATCAAGTAAGCAGTAATCTTACCCTTCTCAGACTCATTATACAGCATAGACCACACAAACTCTTTAGGATAATGAATCTTTAACCACATCGTCTGATACGACAACATCGAATAAGCAACAGCATGCGACTTATTAAACATATACAAAGACGCTAACTCAAACTCCGACCAAATCTTCTCAGACTGACGACGAGTCAAATAAGGATTACTACAAAACTTCTCCTTATACTCATCAAACCCAGCAGCATCACGCTTCTTACCAATAATCTTACGAAGCTTATCAGCCTCAGACCAAGAAAAATCAGCAAGCAACACAGCCATCTGCATCAACTGCTCCTGAAAAATAACCGTACCATACGTATCCTCCAAAATAGGCTTCACAACCTCATGAGGATACTTAGGCTCAGCATCACCCTTCTTACAATCAATATAAGCCTGACCCTGAGACAACAACGCACCCGGACGCACTAACGCATTAGAAACAACCAAATCATTAAAATCATCAATACCCATACGATCAATAAGGTTTCTGTAAGCAGCTGCATCAGCCTGAAACACACCCACAGTGTTGCCCTCATTAAAATTCTGAAACACAGCAGGATCATCCAACCCAAGCGACGCATCAGTAACATCAACACCGTACAACTCCCGAACTTTATCAATACAATCTTTGATAACAGAAACAGTCTTCAAACCAAGAATATCAACCTTAATCAAACCAACAGCCTCAGCATCCTCCATATCAAAAGACGTAACAGCAGCACGACCCTCAACAGACGTACCCTTACGAGTCTCAACAGGACACACCTCAGTCAAAGGAACAGACGACACAACCATACCAGCAGCATGAATACCAGTATTACGAATACGCCCCTCCAACTTCTTAGCAACAGGCAACACATCAGGATAATTACGAATAAACGTCTTACCCTTATCAGTAGCCTGCAACTCTTCCAAAGTCTCAAAAAACGGAGTCACACTATTAGTCTCATCAAAAGGAACCTGAAACACACGCGCAACATCCTTAATCACAGACTTAGGCTTAAACACACCATACGTCGCAATCGCAGCAACATTATCCTCCCCCCAACGCTCAGCCAAATAATCCTTCACACGCTCACGCTGCTTATCCTCAAAATCCAAATCAATATCAGGATAATCATTACGATCAGGATTCAAAAACCTCGCAAACAACAAATCATACTTAATCGGATCAACCTTAGAAATATCTAACAAAAACGCAATAAGCGACCCACCAACAGAACCACGACCAGTACCACGACCAACACCATTACGATCACACCACTTAACCAAATCCCAAACCATCAAAAAATAGTCAGAAAAACCAAGCTTCGCAATAACCGCAAGTTCCTCATCCAAACGATCACGATACACAACATCATCCAAACCAAAATCAGACAACGCCGTCACACACAACTCACGCAAATAATCATCAGAATCCAAAGCCTTCATATACTTAGGCAACAAATTCTTACGCTTCTCCAAACGAGCAGCACACTTATCCGCAACCTCAACAGTATTCTCCAAAAACTCAGGACAATCAAAACCCCTATCCCTAAACCACGACAACACCTCATCAGCAGGAGCAACATAAGGATTAATCTGATCAAACCTCAAAAACCGATCAGGATACATACGATTCAACTTCTCAGTAACATCACCACCACCAGCAAGATTCTCCTTAGCATGACGCAACTGACCAGCATTCAAAGAAGGATACTGCGACACCATCAACAAAACCTCCTCATCATGCTTATCATGAGCAGAAGGAAAATGACAATCAGCAGTAGCAACAACCTTAGAACCAAAAGACTGAGCAAGATCAATCAAACCATCATTCAACGACTTAGGATTCCACGCCTGAACCTCAAAATAAAAATCATCACCAAAAATCTTGATAAACCGCTCAGACAACCTCTCAGCCTCAGCATGATCACCACGCTCCAAAGCCTTAGAAATCGCACCACCCATACACCCAGACAACGCAATCACATCATCATCAACCAAATCCTCCAACAACTCAAAATCAATACGAGGCTTATAATAAAAATTATCCTTCCACCCCACCTGATTAGCCCTAAACAACTTCTGCAAACCCTCATTAGACTTCGCCAACAAAATCAAATGAAACCGCTCAGCCTTAGAATCAGAATCAGAACCAACAGACGGAACAAAATACGCCTCAACACCAAACAACGGCCTCACATTGGCCTTATCACAAGCATCCTGAAACTTCAACACACCACCCATCGTCCCATGATCCGTAATAGCAGCAGCAAACTGCCCATTAGACGACGCAATCGACGCAATATCCTCAGGACGAGACATACCATCCAACAACGAATACTCACTATGACAATGCAAATGCACAAAATCAGACACAACACTCACCCCTCAGAAACAAAAAACGAAACCAACAACCAACCCAAAGCAAGCCTCCAATCAAAAACAAAAACACAAAACACAGCATACAAAGCACAAACAACAGCACCAAACTTAATCATCAACAACAACCTCCAACAACGAACCAACAGAATCAAACTCATCCCAAAACTGCGAATTATACCAAGCACGCATCAAAAAACAATCCGTCCCAGACTCAACAATCTTCCTAGCCTCATAAGGATTATCCTCAACCATAAACTCAGCACCCAACCTCGAAACCACCTCAGCCTTCGAACCCATCTCAGCAAAAAACACATCCGAATACTGAAAATTCCACATATCCAACCACGGCCTCACCCACCGCCTAGACACATCAGAATAACGCGCAGTCACAAAAAACACATCATGACCCAAAGACCACCAATCATTCACCGCATACCAAGAATCAACAAACGGCTTCAAATTCCTCCAAAACACAGGAGAACCAAAAATCTCCCGAGTCAAATCATCCTCAAAAACACCCACAACCCAATGAGCATAATCAAAACCAGCCAAACCACGAACATCTAGTTCTTTATTAATTCCGCCAACCAAGTCGGCAACGACCCCATCAAGATCAAGACAAATAGTAGACATACTACCCTTTCCGTTGGAGGTGGGGGGATTGCTCCCCCCACACAACCAACAATCGCACCGTTGAGATTACCAACTATCGTTGTTCAAATCACCAGTAGTAAGGAACTGCTTCTGCTTCTCGTAGCCAAGCACCATGTAAACGTTATCCAACTGATGCATAGTAAGGCTAGCAATCGAATCATCCGCATCGCTAGGACCAAGAGGAATCAAACTATAGTTTGTATCCTGAGCACCCGAACCAGTACGGCTATACTTAAACGTCTGATTAGTGATCGTACCGAACTCCTTAGCGTACTCCATCAACATCATACCAACATGGCGCTGGTTGAAAGTCGTATCAAGAATGCGAGGCTCCCAACGACCATCAATCTCAACCGCAATGTTAATCAAAAGATGAGGCTTCGGCTTCCAACGACCATCCTGAGGCACCTGCTCAGTAGCCCAACAACGATAACTGTGCTCTGCCATCGAAGCAGTAGACGCACACCGCCACTTCCAGTTAATCGGTGAAGTCACAACCGGCACAATAATACCAGTACCGGCATCTTCATTGTAATTCGTAGAGTCTTCAGTCAGTTCCTGACGAAAACGAATCTTGTACGTATCGCCAGACTGAATGTTGAAGTACTTCTTGCCACCACCAGACGAAGAGCCTGAAGATGGAATATTGCTTTCAATATCTTTTAATGTTTTAATGCTTGAAAATGTCATAATAATTCTCCTTGAAATAATTGCTTGCTTGTTATGGCTTGCTTAATTTGTTGTTCTGTCATGTCGCCGGGATCTTTAAGATCGTCAGGAATGCTGACGGTAAACATCTCTTTGCCACGACACTCTTCAAGTATAGCACGCCTCATCTCTGCACCAGCGTCATCATTGTCAGAAAATACGATGACAGAATCAAAATATTTTTTGATCATCTTGACCTGATTAAGAGATACCTTTGCACCTAGCGTAGCAACAACATTTTTGAAGCCCGCCTGTGCAATCTTAACAGCATCCAAACTGCCCTCACATACAATAACACTATCATACGTCTTAGCATTTTGAATGTTGAAAAGAACATCTGCCCTTTTGAAACCTTTATTATATAGGTATCTAGGGTCTTGCCAGTCATGAATTGCTCTACCAATAAGCCCGACCAACTTATACTGGGGGTCTCTAACGGGTATCACAACCCTATCCTTGACAGAAGAATATCCAATTTCAAAATCTTCTAGAACTTCTAGTTCATACCCTCTATCAACAAGAGTTTGAAGATTCTTAACTTCATCGGAATCGTAATCAATCTCAATCGCATCAATAGTCAACTCTTCATCATTCTTAACCTGCAAAGCAAGATCCAACTCACGTTGAAGATTAACAGGATCAAGAATCCACTCACGACCATACGTCTTACCAGTCATGTGCTTATACAACTGTCTAAAGTTGCCCTTCTTGCCACAAGAAGGATTAAAGCACTGCCACAAACCAGTCTTAGTATTTATGTAGCAAGCGGGACTATTGTGATTATCATGAAAAGGACAGTAAATAGCAACCTCAGTGCCAGACTGAGTATGCACCTCAACCCCTTGACTGCTCAAAAGGTCATTAACCGCTTTTTCAATGTTACCTGAAGAACTGAATCTGGAATCCAAAGATTTCTCGTTTCTGATCGTAATCAGTAATCAAGGACGACTTGTTAAAGTCGCCATGTGTCTGCTTCACCTCATCTTCCATCCAAGAACGAAGACGGATAATTGTTTCAATATCCGCAGCCTCGCCCTTTAATGTATAAAAAGGATCAGCACTCACCCTACATCCCATTCCTCTCTCCAATCTCCAGTTTCTAGGTTCCAGCGCAAATAGAAACCAAAATGAGTAGCCCTACGCACCTTCCTAGATACCACCTGAAACTGGTCAGAGTTGAACTCTCTATGGATCGCAAGAACCAAGTCAGCGTCATAAGCCAACTGCTTAGACCAAGCAACCTCTTCCAACTCAGGCGGTCTGTCCCCATGACCATCCGTCATAGTCACTGCTGCTACGTCAATGATAGGAACATTGTTCTTAACAGCAATTCTTTTGAAAGCCTTCGAAAGATTCTTAGCTTTCTCTGTTTCTGTTCGAGCGCCAGTAGCGTCATCGAATAGACCATGATAATCAAGAATAACCATATCAGGCTGATACTGATCAATCTTAGCCTGCACCATGTTTTGGTCAGCAGTCTCAAGACCCTCTGAAGTAATCAGATAGATAGGCTGCTTGCCTTCAAACATATTCTCACCCCAAGACTCGTAGGTGTCTACAATATCAGGGTTTGCTTTAATCAAATCAGTGTTGGTAAAGTGACCCTCACCATTATTAAGCAAAGTATCAAGCCTCTGACCCTCCTGCTTCTTATTCATCTCCAGAGAGATAATCATTGGGCGATAACCAGCCTTCCATGCGTTAACTGCAAACAGTCTTGCAATAAACGATTTACCAACGCCAGTCCAGCCCAACAAAACAACAAAGTCGCCTGCTTGCCAGCCACCAAAAGTCTTATCAATAACATCGATACCGCTAGGAATACCAATGTACTGTTGATCAGGATTAAGTGAACGCTCTTTAAGATCTTCATAACGATCACGCCACTCACTAACAAGGTCAGTATCTTTCAAAGAAGAAGAATACTTGTACAACTTGCTAGTTTGCTCCATCAGATACGACAACGCATCCTTAGGACCAACCTCACCAATCAAAGAATGAGCCTTAGCAACAATCTGCCGTGTCTGATACGACAAAGACTCTTTCTTCGCCTCATCAACATAGTAAGCCAAAGGTTCTGGAGTGTTAAAGAATTCAAAGTCTGAAAAGTGAGACTTTACCGTATCTTTAGAAGGAACCTTGCTATGCTCATCGTAATGCGAAACAACAAAGTTCCAAACATCACGGTACTCAATAAATACGTTTTCTACACCGCTATTGACTGCATCAACGTACTCTCCACTTTCAATAATGGAGTTTAACAGTTTAATTTCGTAGTTCAAGAATTTTCCATTCTCTTGCGTGTTTCGGCTACGATATCTTGAAAGCGAGACTTAGCCTCGTTTTCATACTTGACCTTTTCAACCATATCCCTAGATTCAACGGCAAAGTCAAAAACCAAGAACGGCCCCGGCCTGTTGTCTATGTACCACATCACCGCCTTCTGCAACAGTTCTCCGTCGTAATGAGCAGCAAGACTATCAGCAACCTGATCTTGCCGTGGGGAATCTGGAATAAAAAGTTTATGCGATTTCTCGGAATAACTTTTGAATAAGTCGATCAGGCTTTCGCCAGTTACTTTCATCTTCGTCACCTGCTTCTTCCCAAGTACGTATCAAATATTCTATCTCAGAGAACCCACCGTTAACACCGATAAAGCCATCTCTTTCATAAACCGCTGAGTACAAGCACTCAATGCGGACAGAACACATCATACACACATTCTTAGCATAATTGATATCATCAATATTAGATGACAACCAAAAATGAGGATTATCGTCTTTTTTACAAAGAGCGCTCTTTAACCAGTCAGCCTTCACTCTCGCTGTCTAACTCCCGAAGCTTAGCCTCAATCTGTTCGTCAACAGCCTTCCACAGATCAGCCCAAGCCTGCTCGTCATCCTCTGACGAAGCCTTTACTCTTGCGCCCGCATCAAGGCGCAGTGATTCGTAATTACCAAGATTCTTAGTAATACCGATAGATGCCCAAATCTCAACATTAGACTCTTGCATTGTTAAAACTCCTTGCAGTCATTTTTACTTTTTGATTTAACGAGTTAATCCTAGAATTAACTTTATCCGAAGCAGAACCCTCTTTCGTTGGTCTACCCGGAGTTCTTTCCGAAAAGAAATTAAGAATCTCATGCACATCTGAATACATGTAGAACCTCCAATTCTTATACGAAGAATACTCATCACCGAAAGAAGTAGGCTTAGGAATCAAACCGCTTCTTTCATATTTCCTGATCGTATCAGGTCGCCTCTCAACAATCTTAGCGACTTCCCCGATAGTATACACACGACTAAGCAAAACATCCGCACCTGCCATCGGAATCGTCAACTCAGAAGAATCAATCATATTCTGAAGCACGACCGTTGATTTTGTCTTTTGAATCTTCTTAACCTTGTGCAGAACACCTGCATACATGTAAACCTTGTTAGTTATAATCTTGTCGCTTAACATTTAATTACTTAATAGCCTTATTGAGTTTAGCAAGAAAAGCCTTAAACTCTTCAACAGGGATATCTTTAGTGTGACCGCACAATAAACAAACAATGTCTACAAACCAAGTATCAAAAAGCAAGTACGGCTCATCAGCATACTTAGCCCCTCCACACTTAGTGCAACGTAACGGAACATTCACTTTAATATCCATATGAATATTTTACCACGGCTTTCAGTACGGAGGGGCTTTGTACACTAATTTTTAATTACGAACCAGCATTTTTACCGAACGACTGGTCGCCCGGATTCAAGAAACGCATAGCAACAGGAATCAAAGCAGCCCAAAACGAGTTAAGCGCCATCTTCCAATCACTTGTTGCGGAATAAGTCGCAACAGCAGCACCCAGCACGCTTCGTGCATACGATGCAATCATTCTCTTATTTGCTTCTGATAAGTTCATTTATTTCCTCCTTAGTCCAGCCAGACATTATATTCTGCTGTAACTATACCCTTATCAGGGTGTACAAACATCAAAGGCTGAGAAGGTCTTCCAATAGCAGCAAGACTTTCCATAGCATAAGTGTTTGTTGACTCAGGACTGCCAGACACTCTAACCTGAATAGTATTAAACGTCATCTTAGTTGGAGTGTGCCAGTGACCAAGATAAACATCATCGAAATCTTCTCCAAGAGCACCGACTTTCCACCCATACACCTTTTTCTGGAACGAGTAGAACGAAGATAAACCATTGAATTGATCACCGTGGCAAAGCAAACTCTTGTAATTACCAATTTGCGGGACAGCAAACCAATGCTTTTCACCCCGACCATCTGGAATATCAAAAGTAATGCGTTTTTCCTTCTCAAACATCCATTGTACTACACGATACAGCATTCTGTCAGCATTGGTCTCAGGGTCATGATCACGCCTAGCCCTACCACCAATAGAACCATGATTACCAATAACACCAGTAAAATGAACCTCATCAAAGTTCTCAAGCATCTTAGTTATAAAGTTCTTGATAATACGAGGACCATCAACAGTAACCTGACGATACAAACCACCATCAATTAAAAAAGACTGACCCGGGAAAATAAGTTCACCCTCAACAATATCGCCCAAAGCCCAGACATGCAGTTTCTTCACAGGATGATCAGCACGCTGAATCTCAGTCAAATCAATAACTTTTTGAGCGTACTGCTCAATACGCTGTTCACAAATCTCTGAGTTGTAATCAGGAGTAATCTTTGCTAACTGCCAGTCTGCAATTACAGCGACTGCAACTTCTTCAGTCTTACCCTTGCGCTTATCTTTAACAGGAGCAGGAACCTTCTTAGCCTTCTCAGTGCTATCTAATTCAAGAGTAGCCCTGTACACGGCATCAACAAGATCATCCTTCTTATTCTTAACCTTATCGTATTCTTTCTGGAGTTTAGCGTAAGCAATACGCAACTCACTATCTGACTCTGGTCTATCACCAGATGTAATATCTACAGGCATTTCTACCAATCCATTCTCTTTACGATATCTACAAACCCCAAGACTATCTAAAGTCTTACGGCAAGTAGAATCTGCATATTTTTGGTTAGACGAGTTAGGCGTAAACTCAACACTACACCCGTCTGCTTGACACGATTTCATTAGAACTCCCACGGTCTATAGGACAGTATACAAATGGTAGCAGGTATCGGGGCGCAAAAGGGTGATCTAAGAGAATTTTTCTCTCGGCGCTCTCAAAGAGTTATGCTTCTTCTTCAAATGAGGCTTATTCTTCTTCGCGACCTCACGCATCTTATTACGATGAGCCTCCGAAGGGCGCTTACCTTCACGGTGAATAGCACTATGCTCTGGAACAGTACACAAGAACAAGTTCTCAACCCGATTATCTAGTTTAACCTCATTAATATGATGAACAGTTTCCCAAGGCTCTAACTGCCTACCTAAATAATCTTCCATTACAGCACGATGTTCATAAATATAACCACGAATGTTCTTAGGATGCTCAGGTCTTAAAATCTTCACATAACCCTTGTCATCAATATACTTCCCACCTTGAAAAGTAGGAGCATCTTTACCGCTCAAAATACCAGCTTTCCACTCAACATCTTTACGCTGAGAAGCCAGACCCATACTTTAGGATGTTCCTCCAATATCCTCAGCATAAAACTCTAAAGGAGAAGTAGAAGAAGACATAACAGTATAACCCGGCGAGTTAATCATATTAGAATTAGCAATCCTCTTTACAGAAACAAAAAAGTTTACATTAGTCAAACCAGTAGAAGAGTCAATCACAGTCGAATAACTACCAGCACCAAAATAAACATCATTACCACCACTTCTTACACTTACAGTCGTAGTGGAAGCACTAGCACTTACATCGTAAAAAGCATACAAATGTGGATTCAAATAAAACTTAGCAAGAGTTACAGGAGAAGGGTCAGTATCCAAACCCTGCTTAATAGTCAACTCATACCTTGTATCTTCAGCACCACGGGCAGTAATTTTAATACCCGGAAAAGTAACCATAAGTCTAACATACCGATCAGAGTCAGCACTAACACGATTATCAGAACCCGAAGGAGTATCATCTCTCAAATTAACAAGAGTATTTTCTGCAACATTACCAGCAGCGTAAGACTGAAGCGCAGTCAGCTTAGAATGCTTAATAATACCCTGAGGGCGATCATCAGTAGCAAGTTTTACCTGCTCAATATTAGTAGACAACTGAGCCATCCGATCACCAGTAATAGGTGTACCGTTGCTCCAAGAAACAAAACGATAGTTTTCGTAAGCCATATTAACTACTATTATACACTATTTACTATTCAGAAGCCGACTTCTTATCAACCTTCTGAAAAGCAGCATTGATCTCTTCCTCATCCAAAACACCGTCATCCATATAAGAATGAGCGAGAGCTTCAACAACAGTAGCCATACCACCAATACCAGCCATCATAGCGGCTTTCCAGAGTTCAACACCAGCAAGAGCACCAGCACCAATAACACTCAAAGCAGAAGCAGCAAAAACAGCAATTATTCTAGTAATAATTGACTTAAACTTACCCATATAATTATTATATATGATAAAAGTTAATGTATCAATTACTTCTGGTTGAAGTAGGTAACTCAACTAACAAGTTTCCATCAGAATCAGTTGTTGTACCGTTTAACACGACGCTATCGTTTCTTGTAGCAATAACCATCCAAGAAACGATAGCGTTAGAGCTGCTATTTTTACATGTTATTGTTAAAATATTTCCGTTAACAGACCCTTTAACTGCATCCCAATCGGACTCGTTGGTAGTATAACATTGTACATCTTTAACAAGTGCAACAAATGTACCCTCTGTCATTCTTGAATCCGTGTCGATATTGACCGTTGCAGACCCATTAACCAGCTGAACAGTGCCCCTGTATAAAAGATCAATCTTTGGACCTTCAATACAAGCATGTACCAAGTCCATGCCTTCAACAATTGGATGATAGATTCTAAAGCTTTTACTTGACCCAAATGCTTGGAAATTTTCACATGTCAAATCAGCATTACTATTTATCCCTACATAACTAGAAGTGGGGTCTGCCCCGCCACCACGGATCTTTACAAGTCCACCAGAGCCACCACCGGCAACAATATGCATATTTCCATCAGGGGTGTAGATACCTGATTCGCTGTATAATTCACCAATTCTTACTTTAAAGTAGTTAGGATTTACAAAGCTGCTTATAGTAGAATAAGCCTGTTGTACACTCAAATCTCCAAAACCAGAAATTATTTTAACAGAACTTATACTTGTACCAGAATCTATTTCAATACCACCAACCGGTGTTATTCCAAGGTCTATTGATCCACCCAGCTCAGAAAGAACTTTGAATTTAGCAGTAGATCTTATAACACCTTTGTAACTTTGATTTAAAGGTTCAAAACGAATTTCTGCTGCATCACCACCACCATTATCCAAAGTCATCTGCGAACCTGAAAGAGTAATATTATTACTTCCTGAAGTTGAGAAAGTTGAACCTGTCACAGAAGCGCCTGAAAGTGTCCCGCCAGTTATTGTTCCACTAGCAGTTATGTTTCCTGAAAAAGTACCTGCGGTTGCATTTATGGTTCCGGTAATCGTTGCACTAGTTGCAGTAATGGCACCACCTGAAGAAACTCTAAACGGTGCAGTAGAATAAGCAGAACTTCCTGCCCAATGAGCGCCATTAGAAGCAACATGAAAAGATGTTGTATCAGAACCACCAATATCAAGAGTGCCTCCCGTAATTGCAACAGAACTCGCTCTTAAAGCACCACCAGAAGAAACTCTAAATGGAGCAGTGGAATAGGCAGAACTGCCCGCCCAATGAGCGCCATTAGAGGCGACATGGAAAGACGTTGAGTCAGATCCTCCTATATCAAGAGTGCCGCCTGTGATGGCAACAGAACTTGCTGTCAGAGAACCGGTAGAAGAAACTCTAAATGGTGCTGACGCAAACGCAGCATTTCCTGACCACATGTTACCGGAAGCATCTACATGGAAAGATGTTGTATCAGCACCGCCAATGTCAATAGTGCCACCAGAAATATTTGCTCCGCTTAAATCTCCAGTAAAAGTACCGGAAGCGGCACTAATATCACCAGCGAAGGAAGCGTTACCACTAGAGTCAATAGCAAACTGTTCAGATATGATGCTACCATCACTTAAATTAAAAAAAGTTCCAGCAGTAGAGTAGACACCAGATGTATAACTATAATTAAGTGATTTTATAGAATCAGTAGCAAGTTCATTTGTAGTGATTGCCGAAGCAGCAATATTATTAGCAGTAATTGTGTTAGCAGCAATTAACTCAGAATCAATAGATCCAGAAACAATATTTGTAGCATTAATAACATTTTCACCAAGGACAACACCAGCAGGTTCTAAAACAGAGTTATTAACAATATTGACAACGAATTTTTTAAATTGCTCAATGTGCCTATCTTGCCTTTCTGCTCTTGGAGTAGTGCTATAAACAGTATTGACAGGAAAATCCCAAACACTGTACTTGGTGGCATCTATTAGGCTTGAATTGGAACCGTCATGTGTATGACCGCCAGAACTCTGAAAGACAACAGCATTTTCAGAAATTGCTCCAGTAGAAGACGTAACAGAACTTCTTTTATAACCCGATCTATATCTAGGCATCAAACCACCTTCCTTAACATCAAAGACTGGGACGGGCTATCACTATAAGAAACCCTCTTAGAAGTAACCCAATACTCACCATTAATTATATCAAAAGCATCAAGACTTGTAATCCTAATCCTGTCACCTGTCATAACTTTAGGAGTCAACAGAGTATTCAAATTTAAAACAGGAACAGGATCGCTCATTTTTGAAATAATAAAATTAGCAATCTTTTGTCCGTGATCAAAATCAGTAATAAAAGGATTCTCAATAACAACTTCTTTCAAACCATAAAGACGTATATTCTCACTCAAGTTTGCAGACTGCTCCTTGATTTGACTCTTCTGCTCAGTAAGCAAAACAGGAGTGCCAGAAACAGCAGTAAAAGCAACTTTCTCCGTAACAGGATCTGTACCTTCAGCAAACACAAAAGTTCCTTTATCAACATTAGCATTAGCAGAAATCACAAGCTCTGCCCCATAAGCCTCAGGATTCCACTTAAGAATATCAATCTCAGGAGGATACTCAAATCTAATCCCAGTAATAAAAGGATCTTTAACCTCAAAAGCAGGAGCTTTATCATACTTAAGATCCCAATACCTAGCTTCACGAACAGCAGTGTTAGCCGAATGAGAAACAGCATCAGTACCAAACTGACCCCTTTCTAAACCACCAAAAGTATTATCAGATTTAGAACTATACTTAATAATTTCACTATCAATAACTAAATACCCTGCCTTAAAGAAAGGTGGATCAGTAGTTGAAGAAACAGTCATGACATTGGCACTAGCAGAAAGATTAGACTCAAGATTAACAACAGCCAGAGTCGTCGGAGAATCAGCCCTCCACAAAGATTGAACACCAACCAAATTGCTTGAAAGACCCGCAATCTTTACAACAACCTTATTAGCCTGCAACTGAACATTATAACTAGCATCAATAATATTAGTATCATCATCAATAGTAACCTGAGTGTTAGCGTGCTGATCAATTGAAGGCTCAAAGAAAGCATAAAAATGCTCATAACGTGCTTTATTTTCTTCATCAATATAAAAACGACCAAGATCCGCCAAAGTCACTTGCTCAATAATATCTTTAATAGAAGACTCATTGCCATACAGGAAAGGATAAGTCGTAAGAGGCTGCATAACCGCTTCCGTATACCTATTCCCAACTTCAGAAGCAGTTAAAGTCTTCTTGTAAATCAAAAACTGATCGCAGAAAAAATCTTTTAAAGATACCGGCGAGACCTCACCAGTCCCGATAAGGTAGTAAGCATTCCTGCCACCGAAGGCGATATCGCAATTGTTCCATGAAGCAATAGACCCCACAACAGACAAAGTGTCTTCCAAAACTCCATTTATGTAGTACTTAAGATCAGATCCATCAAAAGTCACAACGATGTGACTCCAAGCACTAGCCTCAAGAGGGCCAGAAGATTCAACATACTCAGTTCCACTAGAAGTAACCACCTTAAACCCGTTTGCAGTTGAGCTATTGTAAAACTCAAACCCCGCAGTAGGAGTCGAAGAGTGATTAAAAGAACTTAAATACGCATAGTCGCTAGAAAAGCCACTACTATTAGGTTTAATATAAAGTTCAAAACTCCACTGGCCAGTATAGTTTTCACTAGTAGAGTTGTTTAAATCCCAAGATAAATCATAAGGAAGCCTCATATACTTTTCACTAGTAAATCTAACCGATTTGTTTTCAGGGTCAGATGTCAAACCACCAGAAGAATTAACGTTAGCCTCACCAATATAAATACCATCATTAGTAGTCTTATTACGATCAGTCGAACCAGCAGTATAAGGTGCATCTTTAGAACCAATACGATCCAATGCAGCCATTGTGTAGCAATTCTCAGCAGGAACTGACGACAAAGGATCGGACCCAATAGCATACTGCAAATACATGCTAAACTCATCGTTCCCATTTGTAGAAACAGTATGATAAGCCTCAATTCTTAACTTATAAGGTTTTCCAGCAACAAGATTTACAATCTCCGATTCAAGATCAGAGTACACACCAATCCCCACAGGATGAGCCACATACTCATCAAGAATTAAAGTATCTTCAAGATAGAGGCGCACACCGCCATGAGCAATTCCAACTGCAAGAATTTGATCGCCAGAGTCTGGTGGAACATAGTATCCATCAAAGACCATGTTGTAGTAATCAGAAATAGTTTCACCATTGACATCAGTAAAGCTAAAGTCAACAATGTCTAACGCCAGTCCAGCCGTATACGCATTATCAGCAGAGTTAAAGGTGTAGTCAGGCAAAGTAAAAGCAATGTCCCCCATAGCCTTCTCTAGATCACTAAGCTGCCTATCTAGAGCATCAGCAATAATATCTTTTACCTTATTGTAACGACCAGCGGGCAAAGCAAAAAATCTACCTCGCAAACCATTTTTAACCGGAATAGTTGTACCATCACGATCAGCAACCGACTCAGAAAAATTTAAATGAAGAATAGCTTCTTTTTGTTTAGCCGAACGATCAAAAGTATTCAACGATTTGATGTCAGCCTTAGGGAAATTAACATTCATCATCAACGACTGAACAGCGTCAGCAGTCGTAACGCCTTCCATAAAGAAACCGTTAGTAATAACTTTCTCAGAAGCAAACTTATTAAAATCAGTAGAAGAAGCGCTAACAGCCATACTGCCAGTATCACTTGACCACTCATCTACATAGCTTTTGACAGCCGTAGGATATTCGTAAGTCTCAAAAACAACTTTTGTACCAGCAGCATGGCTTCTTGCAATAGAATTATTATATCCTCGCTCGGCAGCAGTAAGGGTATACGTATCATCCTTAGATGAAATTAAGACATACTCTCTAGTGTAATTATCAGGATCGATAATCATCACATACTCATCACCAGAACCGCCATCAGGAAATTCGATTGTATTGTCAACAGAAATAGTTGTAGCGGAGTTGCTTAAAGACGCTCTCAGATTAGACTCAATGTACAGAGAGTCTGATTTTTTTATTTGCCATCCCAATGCAGTCTCAATAGAAACATTCTTCTTCATGTACTGACCATAAGTCGAAGAACTATTAAAGACACTATAATCTTTATCTGTATTATCAATATTCAAAGAAACAGTATTATTACCGGAACCAGCAATCGGAAGTTCCGTAACATGAAGATCCCTAGTGAAATCAATATCTGCACTAATGATATCATCACTGATATCAGTCTGATACATTACATTTACTTCTTGAACTCTAGCATAGTCTACTGGGTTTCTAGTTGATAAGACTTCAATCTCAACTTCATTAATTGTTTCATGACCAACGGACTCAGGAAGATAGTGACTGTATGAATATTCATCTTCATTTATAGTTATAACCTCTGTGTACAGCGGACTTGGGACACCAGCGTCATTACTTCTAACAGTCAATCTGTATGTATGAACTTGACCATAAAATTCAGATGTAAACACTTTAATCATGTTGCAGGCTCTATCATCAAAAGTAAAAGTAACTGTTGGGTTATTAGTAAACTCATAACCACCATAAGTAGCATTAACATTAGATGTAGAAACAGAACCAGACCACCAACCGAACTCGTAGTCATCATCAAGATCATTAGGCATAACAAACCAGTTGCCATCTGCCCTGATAACAGAACCATTTTTGTCCTTAGCACCTGCTACAGCCCAAGTAAATGACTGGCGCTCGTAGCCATTCACAGCCTGCTCCGGTGAGAAATAGTAACCAAGATCACCCTGATCTGTAGACACATGCTGGTTATTCACATCCACAGAAGAAGACAAGCCAGTAATATTCTTACTCTCTAGCCAGTTAACAACAACTTTAGGCTTTAACCTTTGAGAAGGAGAAACTATCTTACTATCAAACGTAGAACTTAAAGTTTTTCCATGAATATCTTTAGTTAACAACTACACTTCCTCCAACTGAATTGAACAATCCCACAAATACATGTCATTATTAATATCACGACGGACAAGGCTTTCAGAATAACCTTTCACTAAAACATTATACTCCGTTTCAGTATAAGGTGTGACACCATCGCTATCAAGATTCAAAATCTTTAGAGTATGAATATCTGGATCAGCAGCAATCTCTTGAATTTTATCTCTACCAAATCTAAGATCAACAGTTTGCTCTCTAGAACTAGGCAACATACTCCAGTCCAAAGAAAAAGATTTACGACCGCTTGATGCCTTATAATACCTACTAGAAGTAGCATTCCAGTTTTTGTTTTCAACAAAACTTTGGACAACAGAAGTTTGCAACTTACGGTTATGTTCAGTCAATGGTTTACCATCAATCACAACCAAAGTCCTAATAACTTGAACATCTTCAATAATGCTAGGGCTAAACTTAGTAGCACCAACAACAAGCCTAGCCTCTCCAGAAATAAGAGAAGTCCCGGGGACAACATTAGAGAAAGGTGAGCTAACCAGACCACTAAGACTTGTATTAGCATAAACAATTTCTTTACCAACAGCAACCACAATTGCAGCACCAGAAGTAATAGACCCTGTAAGCAAAATCTCCAAAGCCGTTGCAGACAAATCCCCTGAACCAGACTGATTAACAGGATCAGCATAAGCAATCTTTAAAGAAGTTACAGAAGACGAACCGTCACCGGAAAAATCAGCAGA
>Ga0070746_10000437_pt1 | contig 24576 bp, 25 predicted proteins | sample VirMetDEL_Mar_21_FD_77016 | JGI IMG/M metagenome (GOLD analysis project Ga0070746, IMG submission 77016) | Aqueous microbial communities from the Delaware River and Bay under freshwater to marine salinity gradient to study organic matter... | ecosystem: Environmental > Aquatic > Marine >...
GTGTACGATAGCCCCGATATCCCGTGGACCATCGCGATGTGCACGAGTTCCAGCGTGCCGCCCGTGCAGCCCGTGGGCGAGCCGGTGAGCGTCCAGGTCGTCGATGTCACGGCACTTACCTGATAGGTGCCATCACATCCGCCAGTGGTGCCGGATACCAGCACAATCGGCGGCCAGTTCGCCGCGTAACTGTCATTGTTCGTGCCGCTGGCGATCGTCGCCACGCCGCCGCTAATGCTGGTCAGTGAATACTGATACCCGTTGTCGTAGCCGTGATCGCTGCCAAACGTCAACACAGGCTGCGAAACCTTCGTCGCCGACGTGAACTGAGCCGCGATCCGCCGATGGACGATGCCGCCCGACGTGTACGTGCCGCCATCGGTGAAGGCGTGCAGGTAGGGCTTGAGCGTCTTCGACCCGATGACGTGCTGCCAGTAGTTGATGCTCGATGTCCGGGCCTGCGGATTGTTGCCGCCGTGGAACCATCGCGACTGCATCCCCGGCGCGCGGACAATCGCAGTACCGTACTGGTCGGACGTGCCCTTGTCCGTGTATCGCTCAGCCACGAACGCGCTCGTCATCGTGATCGTTGCCGGCGAGGCGCTGCTGACGCTGCTGATGGGCTCTAGCGGATAGGTCAACGTGGTGAAGTCGGGCCGCGCGATCCTGATTCGCTGGAAGCGGATGTTCTGCTTTCCCTCGCACTCGATCAGGGGCCGCGCCAACGGCTGCGTTAGGTTCATCTCGATCCCGCCGATACCAGCCTCGGGATCAACCGAGCCGCCAAACGGTGCGTGCGCGTCGGTGTTCGGGTACTCGCTGTAGACCAGCAGTTTGTTCGTCGCGTCCGTGATCGTCGGGCAAGTGTACTGATCCAGCGGCGAGGTTTCATGCTCTGGACGACATATTTGCCCGGCAGGGATCTTGACGCCATAGATGAGATTCGAGCCCGCCGCATCCATCGCGGTCTGCTGCGATTCCATCAAGGCATCGAGGTTCGTACACTCGCCGCCCGAAACCGTTACCGTTACCGTGTTGTCCAGGTCCGTCGCCGGGTCGATCTCCACAAAGGCGTTCGCGTGCGTGGGAGCAGTTGGTGCGGTCGGCGTTCCATCGCCTGCCGGCGTAGTGATCTCCAGGATCAAATCAGTACCAGCGCCGCCGCCGTCCGCGTCTACCGCTGGATCGCAGTTGGCCGTCAATCCGTTGCAGTCAATCGCCGCGATCTCGGTCTGGCAGTCTGTGTAATCGCTGTATGACGCTGAACCTGTGTCATATAGCCCAATGTCCACGAGGTAGGCCGTAGCCGGGTCCAGGTTCGTGACGAACGCCGATATGCCATCGCCCGTATCGCTTGGATCGTAGGCGTAGGTCGCCTCAGCCGTGAACGTCGCATTGTCAGTCAGTCGCAACCGCGCTAGCGTCACCGCGTCCGTGGGATTATCCCATTCCAGCTCCAGCGAAAACCCGCCCTGGCTCACCGATAGCAGTTTGATCGAGTCCGGGCAGACTTGCGCCGACATCGGGAGAGCGAGCAGAACTACTAGTAGGAGTTTCTTCATCGCGTCGAACCAAGCATGAATAGCAGGCCGGAATCTTGAACGTCGCAGGCGTCGCCCACTTGCGCCTCGCCGGTCGCGCATGTAGAGGCGTCGGCGTCTTGCGGGGTGGATGTCCGCGCTATCCAGTAGCGCCTCACAGCCGCCATGACGGACTTGTCAACAACTGGCGCGATCGTAAGCGCCCCTGATCCGTTCGCGCGGAATACCACGCACTCGCCGTCGCTACAGAGCAGCGTGCTGTCTTTGATGGCGATTGCTGGACCGCCAATGATCTCCCTCACGTTGGCCTCCAGCGCTCGGTCGGCTTGGCCTGCTGGCCATCGCGCTACTTCGCCAAACGCCGAAACTGCCACCAGCAGTAGTAGTGCAAATCTCATCATTAACTCCCTGGGGTAAATCCGAGTACCACTTCTACATCAGTCGCGGGTGTGCCATGCACGCCGTCGAAGTCGATACGCACAAAGTCGCCGGTTTCGAGTGTCTTGTCGGCGGTCGTACTGGTGATTGTGGCTGATGTTGAACTAGTCAAATCAACGGCCATCGTTAGATTGGTTGACAACATATCGGCTGCTGAATTGCAACCACTGCCCGCGCTGGGTGTACAGAGCGCTAGGTCGATATTGAGCGTGCCCGAGGTCGTCCCGCCCGTGAAGGCGCTTACGCGCACGCTCGTCAGCACATAGTTATTGAGTTCTGAGCCGACCGAGAACTTTGCTTTACCGTCTCCGGTGGTAGACGCAGCCGTGTCGTCAATCGGGATCGTAATGTAAACTATTAAGTCAGTGGAAGCTACAAACGTGGACTGACCACCACCCGTGACTGTAATCGGCCCAGGTGTTGAAATCGGACCATTGAGAATGGATTCCAAGCCTGCGTTTTGATAGACGCAAAATGCGTAGTATGCACCGCCGTCGTCAACTCCATCGCAATCCGTTACAGAACTGGCTCCAGTAATCTGAACCACTGTTCCCGGCTTAATCTGACCAGCAGATATCTGCGAAGCAATTTCATCGGCTGGCGCACGCAAGATGGCCGGGACGCCGATTGTGTCGGCTTGACACAGGCCACACAGCGCCAATAGTAGGTATAGGGTTTTCATCGTACTAGCACCACCCCGCTGCCCAGGGCATCCCCGTAGATGTCTTGGACCGCCTGGTTTTGTTCGTTCGTCATTGCGCTGATTGGGTCAAACCACAAGATGTCGCCGTTGGTTACCCCTTGCAGCAATTCTTCGGTATGGTCCAAGATGATCCCGCCACCCGTGGAAATCACTGAAAACGCCCCCGGATAAGCTGCCAACAGAGCGTCGGACGTAATCCTTGGAGTGAATCGAATGTCTGCGTAATCGGCCCCGAATTGGAAATAGCCGTCTCTGGTAACTTGGCTGTGCTCCGGGATAAACAGCACGTGAGGGAACGTCTTGCGAAGCCCTTGAAGAACAGTGACCTCCATCAGGTTTTCCAGACCCTCAGCGATGAAATTGCTGTCGATGTAGAAAATGCGAGCGCCCCAACGATTCAAGCAATAGTCCGACTTGGCTTTGAGAACTGCCAACGCTTCGGCGTGTGTTGACGCTTGGCTTTGCGTTGGCGGGTCAACAGCAAGGCTCACTATCTGGGGTCGAATCGTAAAGCCAATATGATACCCGGCGTCGGTGAACTTGGCGAAAAAAGCATCCGCGATGGCGTCAAACTCCGGGGCCATCACGGGCAGCAGTTGGGGGTCTCCGGTGTACTTGATCTCGATATGCTCAAGCCCTTCTACATCCCAGAACACAATGCCTTGCGGCTTCACGCCAGCGAATGAATCCATGCGAGCAACCACGGTATCCGCAAACCCCATCATGGCAGCCGAAAACGTAGCCGGGTCCAGTGCGTTCAGGCTGGACTGGCCTAACCACCCACGCGGATTAGTCTCGCTGGTCTGCACTTCGCTGGCTAGAAACATTCGCGCAAGCGGCCTCCGATCAGGCCACGGGCCAGCAGGGCCTCGATCACTAATCGCGGCGTTACCGATTACGCCCGACGCAATTACGGCCTGTCCTGGTAACACAGACAAGCCCACCAGCAACACTATGACGACTCTCAATTTGCACTCCGGCTGGTCTCGCGCCACCTGTAATTTGTGCCGTCGTACACACAGGCGAGGCTGAGCGTGTCGCCTGATGTAGTCGTGAAGTTGCCCGCCAAGTCAAGATTGCCGGTCAGGTCACCCACCGTCAGGGAACCTGCGAATAGCAGAGTAAGCGGCTTGCCTGTCATGGTGGAATCGCAGGTGTTAATCGTGTCGATGTTCGTTGTTCCAGTGACGTAGGCGGCGTTCATTGTAGCCACAGAGATCGTGGCCGCTGAAGCGATGTCTGCGCCCTGTTCAAACCGCGCTTCGTCGATACTGAAAACGCCGTCACTGCGTAATGTCGCTCTAAGAACGGCTGATGTGGCGTCGGTGTAGAACTCCAATGAGTTGCTTTGAGCGCGTAGATATACTCTGTTGTCCGACCCACTGAGCACTAAGTTTCGGCCAAGCGCAATGCGTGTATGTCCACTGGTATCCACCCAGAAACGATCAGTGCCGGCTATCGCGATAGCAGCGGGTCCTGTGCCGCTGGCCACTGCAATACCGCCCTCGATGAATGGGATTCGCCCGTTCGTCAACCGCGACCCAATAGCCGCCAAAATCTGCTCGTTGACGTAAGCGCCGCCGTTGTCTACGAGGATGTCGCCCGAGGCGCGAGACGTGATCGTAACGTCCGACAGGTCGTTTGCCGCTGAGGCCCCGCCCGACGTAGCCCCGCTGACGGCTTGGCCGAACGCCGACATTGGCATCAGTAAGGCCAATAGAATCAATAGTTTGCGAACGGCCATCATCGGTCTCCTTTGCATCGTGGCGTCAAGCCGCCTCATCTACCCGCACAGCGTCAGCCAGTACGCCGTCTTCCGCAACCATCGTGCAGAGCACTTCGGAAGTGAAGATGATCTTAAACTGGCCTTCCGTGCGGTTCTCCGTGAAGTCCACGCCTGCGTACTTCGAGAACATCACGGCATGGCCCACTTCGTACTGCCCCTCGGGCACTTGGTCGCCCACCTTGATGATGATGCCCATCGAAGGAAGGGGCGTGTTTGACTTCTTGACATCATCTGGGATGAACAGGATGCTGTTCTCTTCGAGTTCGTCAATCTTCGTGCGCGGCTTGATGGGGCGAATGAGCAGCCTTTCGCCTCGCACCGTATCCACGCGGAGTTTCCCGCCGATGTGCTGAAGTTTGTGTACCTCCGCAATCGGGAGTTGTTTCATGAGTTCTGCCGGGTCGTTCATGCTATCTCCTAGTAGCCTTTCTTGCCGCCCTTGTTCAGGGCGATCGAGTTGCCCACCTTGCTAGCCGAGGCTGAGCCCGGTCGCACTGCGATCGAGTTCTTGACGGGCTTCGGTGAGCCTTTGCCTTTCCCCATCGGGGGGATCAGCGAGTTCTTTGCGCTAGTACCGCCAGCGCCTCCGGTTTTGCGTGCTCTGTTCATTTCAGCAGTCTCCTTTTCACCAACCTAAGAAACGGTGCAGGCTTGCCCTGGTAAGCATTCTTGTTCCGCCTGACGATCCGCTCCACTATGAGCTTTTTCAACTCGTCGGGTTTTGACTCCCAGCCAGGAGAGTTCATTAGCGGGGCCAAGTCCTTGTGGATCATCTTCCCAACGACTTCTTGTTCTAGCAGGTAGTCCTCATTGCTTTGCTCGTCCTCTTGGCGCGGCTTCGTGAGGCCCATGCCAAGTCGCTCCATCTCTGTCCGCACTCGATCGCCAGACTCCTTGCGCGGCATCCCTGGGTCGTAAGTGTGGCGGATGTCGGATTTAACCTCATCCCCAAAAGCGTCCCGCAGTGCTGGTAGGTCTTTACGCAGACCCGGCAACCGTTCCTTGACCGAATCAAGGACGCCGGCCCCCTTGAGGTAAGTTGTACGAACTTTATCGTCGGCGCCCCGCGCAAAATCAGCAACAATGGTAGGAACCCACGTTCCTAGCTGCTCTCGCAAGTAGGCCTTCGGAGCTGTAGCGGGAGATTCCATCACCCTGTCAATCGTCTCAGTTCCCTGTAAAAGCGGGAGATCCTTTAACCCTCTTATTGCCCCCTTTAGCAACAGGGACGAACGCTTACTCTCGTCATCCATCTCCCTTGTGCTGTTTTCATACATTGACGCGCCCGTGATGAGAAGCGGCGCAGCCGGGGCGTACTCATTGAATTTCCGCCATTCGCCATCCGGAGTCTTGTACGACATCGGTTGCTTCCCTGATGCCATGTCAATAGCGCGCTCGCCGGGGGACTCCGCAGGGAATCCAGTCATCGTTCCCTTCGATGCCATCGTGTAGCCCATGTACATCAGCGCGCTTCCAGTCGCTCCCCTGCCGATTGCTTGCGATAGCGCTTTTTGCTGCTCTGGCGTGAACGACTCGGCTATCATTTTGTGCGCCTCTTTGATAGAGCGCCCATTGCGAGTGCCATCCCATACGGCCCGGACTGCCGAGCCCTGCGCCTTGCCAACCTCAAGGGCTGTGTTCAATGGCGTGTACTCGATCGTGCGAGCGATGATGTTGGTCGGCGTTGTCACATATGGCATCACTAAGTCAAGGCTGACTCTCATCGCCTGCCCGCTTTGCTTGCCGGAGTTGATCCATGATGCCAGTTTGTTTTTGTTCGCTAACACAGCGTAGTCCGCTGCGTACATCGCATCGGCGGTCAAGTCCTTGGGCGGATTCGCGGCGAGTTGCTTGGCGTATGACGATACGCTCTCCCCAGACGGCAATTTGTTCTGGAGTTGCATGGTCTTTGCTCTTGTACGCGCACCGTCGTCCAGGGCTCTCTGGAAAGCATAGGAGCGAAATATTTTGTCTTCTGCGCCGAGTACCCGGAAGTTGCCATTTACCCACCCGTTGATAGCTTTATCAATTTTACCACCGCCAAACACTTTCGAGTTTAGTTCGCCATACCCCAGGTCGAACTTCTTTGCTGCATCCAGCGTCGTTCCGTATTTCCGAACTTCCCACGCCTCTTTGAGCCCCTGGGTTGCAGCGGCGTGCATTCCCCTGTGGACGTTCAGCCCAGGCGGCGCAATCGTGGACTGTTTAGAGAACATGCTAAAAGCCACATCAGCAATGTATTCAGGAATTTGCGAGACCTCTCGCGTTGCTGCAAATAAGGCGTTGCCGCCTAGATTGCGAGCGTGCGATTTAATGCCAGACACAAGCCCAGCCTTGCGGAACGCAAGAGCTACGTCAATTACGCCATGCTCCTCAAACTGGTTCATCCATTTGGCAAGAGCCAACTTGCCAAGGCTCTTGGCCTTGTCGTCCGTGGCGTCAGCAATCTGTTTGAGGATGCCATTCAACTCCAAGGCCTTGTCGCCCGGTAGCCGCCCACCCGCTTTCTGCGTTGCCCGCCCCAGCCAAAACCCAGGGTCCGTCGTCTCCTCGGCTATTTGCCGCCAGACCCTCAAGCCTCTGCCGGCCTCAGCTCGTGCCCCTGTTTGGATGCCGACCAGTCTTGCAATGTCGTTCTCGGCGGCAGCGGCCTGAGCCAGCGACATTGTTTTCGTAGCTTCATCTACTGCACCCTGAGAGGACGCAGTGAATCTTTCGAGATCACCCATCCTGCTCTTGATCGCATCGCGCAGGGCCAAAGATGTAGCCTCATTAAATCCACCCGAGCCGGGTTTCGGCGTCTCCAGCAAGAACAGCGATTCGAGGTCTATCTTGTTGGCGTCCGCGCGAACCGCCGCATCCGGCAGGACGGCCTTGGGGTTCGGCAGCGCACCCGGAACTTCAGCCGGGGCCTGTGCATACTTCTCGATCAGACCCCGCAGACCCGCCTCGCCCTCATCTGACAACCCCATCTTGGAGAAGTTGATGTACTCATCAGCTAAAGACTTCGCTGCCTTCTTGCCGCCTTTAAGCGCAGCTTTAGTCCCCTTGATGGGGGCTGCTGCAATCGGGTTCATGAAGTCAGACGTATCGAAGTCTAAAGCCCCAGCAACAAACGGCTTAGCTGGCCCGAGCCAGTCTGGAAGTTGCTGCTCGATTTCCTTTTGATAATGCTCTGGAAACGCCCAGTCCACGATGTCGCCAGGGGCGGCTGCCAGCCTCTCCCCATATGATTGATCCTTCCTCTTCTGATACGTCTCAAGGGCGTGAATGTCCAGGCCATTACGAACAGGCGGACGCGGAGGGGCGGGAGGCCCTACCGGGTCATCCTGATAGAGCCACGGCACCATCTGCGGCGAAGGCACGGGAGCGCTTGCTGACTGCTGCATCAGCCGGTCCATTAACTCCTTTGCTGTGAGCCGAGTTGCCACTTACTCGTCCTTCCCTTCTTTATCCAGCAACTCTTTAATCGCTCGCGTTAGTTCGTCTGGATTCTTTGACAGCTTCTTGAGTTCGTACTTAATGTCGCCAAGATACTCATCGACTTTCTTCTTGTCGCCACCAAATGCCATATATGCCAAGTTCAGCGCGTTGTCATAGGCGACATCCGGGTCGCTGTTTGTCACCGTAAGAATCTGGCTGACAGCTCTCTTAACATCAGCCTTTGCGGCATCTTCACGCCTTGTGCGGCTCAAGGATTCATCCGCGCGCCCACTAGCCTGTTGCGCCAATGTAGCGTTCTGCTTGGCGATCTTCAGGCGCGTTTGCGTCATGGATTCGCCAAGGCCTTTGATCGCCTTAGCGATATCGGCTTGGTCGGCGTCCTTGGAGAACATCAGCAGTGTGGCCGCTTTGATCTTTTCCGGTGACGCGCCGGGATAGTCCGCCGTCAGTTTGATTGTCGCTTCATTGAGTTTCTGCGTATCGACAGTAGCGAACTCGGGGGCTTCGACCTTGCCAGTTTTGTCGAACACCCAAGACTCCGAAGCAATTGCTTGTTCGGGGTCCATCTTCGTCGCCACAGACTTGCGATAATCAGCGCGAGCCTTCTGGTTGGCTTCCTGTTCCGCCTGCTCTTTAACCTGCTTCATCATCTCCGGGAAAGCGGCCTGCGCCATCTTTGCGCCCATCGCGTCCCCGGCCTGCCCTGGTAGCATCCCCTTAGTTGCCATCTGGATGCGCTGCGCTCGCTCCATGATGTACGGGTCTTCCATCGTCTTGCCAGCCTTCAGCCCGGCCAGCAACTCTTGCGTATCGGTCAGGACTTGCCGCTGGAGGTTCTGTTGCATACCTTCCATCTCGGAACTCATGGCCCCGCGCTTCTTGATCTCCTCAAGCATCTGCATCGTGCCCCGCTGCTGCGACGCAGACGGCGGTTGCGGCACGCCCATAGCGCGACCGAGGCGGCTGAAGATTCCACCACCACCTTGCCCGCCGCCCTGCGGAGGCCCGCCTTGAGGCATCCCCGGAGGCGGACCTTGCATAGGCGGTCCCTGCTGGGGCATCCCGCCGGGAGGAGGGGGCGGCGGGGATTGCTGCGGTCCTGCCATTGGAGGCATCCCGCCTCCTGGCGGCATTCCGCCTTGCGCCCCAGCAGGAGCTTGTTGTGGGGCTGCGGGTGATTCGTAGTCGAGTGCGATGCCAGCCACGCGAGCCCACTTCGCCATCTGTTTGAGGTCAACACCCGGCAAGCCTTGCCGCAATAAAGCAAGGTGCTTGTCAAAGTTAGCGGCGGCCTCTTGTTTCTTCGACTTCTGCGTGCCTTGATACGCTTCGATGAATTGCGACAAGCCCGCGCCAAAGCCGTTCCCCTGCGTCGGGGGCGGCGGCACGATCGGTCTCGGTTGCGGTCCTGGTTGCGGCATCGTTTATCTCTCTTGTTCGTACAGTTTTTAGTACAGTTTTTAGTACGCCTGTCACCTACCCCAAGATCCCGCCGAAGTAACCGCCGAGATTGGTTGTAGAACCTTGCGCGCCGCCCCCGCCGCCGAACCCGCCCAAGATGCTCGAAAGCCCCGGAGCCAAGCCGCCCAAAATAGACGGCCATTGCGACTGATTCTGCTGCGGATACGCCGTCACCGGGTAGCCCGTGGCCCCAGCGTATTGATACGGCAACAGCGGCGAGTTGTAGTTCCGCGTCCGCAGCCATTCTTGGTAGATGCGGTCGATCTCATTCTGGCCAATACCGTACTGCTGTTGACCCAGCGCCGATCCAGCGCCAAGGTTCTGCCGCCAGAGATTCGACAAGTCGCCAGCACCCGCTAGCGACAACTGCATCAGCGCCATCTGACGATCCTGCTCAGTCATGCCCGCCGCCGTCTCCGCGCCGTACAATTGCGTCGCCGCCTGCATGGCCGTCTGGTTGAGTGACTGCGCCGCGCCCACCGAGCCCTGGTACATCTGCTGCGCCAAGTCGTAGGCGTGCTGCATCTGCCACATATCGGACTGAAAATCCTGCCCCGACAATTGGCTGATGCCTTGCTGTGCCATTTGCCCCAACTGGCCGGAAGCCCCGTACTGCCGACCCATCGCAGCCTCTAGTGCTTGAGTCGTCATCTGCGCCAACAGCGCATTCTGCTCCAGCCCTGCTTGAGTCTGGAAATCCACCGCCGCTTGGCCGAACGGCGTAGACGCCCGATTGCCCGATACGTTGAACGATTCCTGGAGGTCCGCATAGCGCCTGTCTAGGTTCCGTTGCTGTGCATCCGTCATCGCCTGCCACGCCGGAAGCTGATTGATCGCTTGGCCGTCTTGGGCGAAGCTCTGGAGATAGCCAAAGTCATTAGCCCCAGATGCCAGCCATTCAGCAGCCGACGAGGGGACGCCGTTCGCAGAAGCGTTGCCAACACCACCGCCACCGGGGTTCGGGTTCGTAACCGTAGGTTGATTGTAGGTTGGGGAGGCGTTACTGCCCGGCAGACTGGGTAAAGTGGTTCCGCCCCCCCCGGTCCCGCTGCCGGAACCACTTCCCCCCGAACCACCTGCCGGAGGGAAAGGATTGGGATTTGCGCCGCCCGTGCCCGAGCCCGAGCCGTTGCCCTGGCCATAGCCCGAGCCACCGCCAAAGACGCTCCCGTAGTCATAGCCGCCGCCGGCGTTTGTTCCTGGGTTGTACTGGCTGCCGCCAGGGGCCGACGCCCCAAACCCGTTCTGACCGTAATACGACGCCTGCGGCAGTCCGCCCTGGCTTGCGCCAATTGGGAACCCGTTGTCGTCATACAGCGACGGAGCCGGAGGGTAAGAGCCCTCCAGGTAGTTGCTGCCGTCAAGCCCTGCGCTCGCCGCGACCCACGGCGGAACGAACCCGTGCAATGGACCGCCATACCCAGGCAGGCCGCGCATCAACTGATCGGTCTGCACTCCAGCCCCGAACAAGCCGGGGTTGGTCTGCATCAGGTTCGGGTCGAACGACTGCGTGATGTTGCCAGGAAGAACAGCGCTTTGGCCGTAGGGCGTGTCGTAGGTCCGCGCCTGGGGAAAGTTCAACTGAGACCCAAGGGGGCCTTCAGCCCGTGGTCCTTGATTGTTGAACCACGTCATGAAGTCGTTGACGGCGGTTTGATTGAGCGTGCCAAGCCCTAGATCGCTGCGTTGCTGCGCTGCTGCCGCCGTGCGCGATCCCATCGGGGCCGTCATGCCGGTTTGCTGCGACTGTATCCCATGATCCGCCGCGTTGGTCGAGCCCATCGCCCCCAACACTCCGGCGTTGTTATAGTAATCGCCGATGAGCTGGCCCGAGCCCATGCCCGTGACACCCTGTTGCCTCGCAACTTGATCCACTTCGCCGGGGACGTAGATCGACCCCATTCCCTGCTGGGTCTGGGTTGAAGGCGTGTGGTAGGCGGACCCCGCCAATGAGCGGTAGCTTCCGCCCGGCAAGCCCAACTGTTTCGCAACGTCAGAGCCCCAGAACATCGTCCCGTTTGGGGCCGTGTTGCCGCTGGGCATCGCGCCGTAATAGTTTACGGCTTGGTTGTAGATGTCCTCGCTGACGACCCCCTGTGCTTGGGGGTTGTTGCCCATCCATGTGCCGTAGTCGATGTTGCCGAATGCCATATCAACCCCTCGGCGGGACCGGAACCTTGCGGTGGGGGTTCAGGCTTCCAGCCATTGCCTCTTTCATGAAGTTGCCCATCGGCGTTCCCGTAACGCCAAACTGCGCGAGGTTGCCAAGATACTGGCCAGCCTCGGACGGAGCGCCGTATTGCAGCGCGGTCTGAACTCCCGAATGACCAGGACCGCCAAAGCCGCCGTAATCCATGAGTTGCCGCGCTCGCGGATCTTCCTGCCCAACCGGGTTCTGGTTGTAGAGGAAGTCGGCAAGGTACTGCGTGCCTGCATCCCACGGCTGCCAGTTCTGGTAGACGTTCGGCAGGATCGTGTTGTTAACGTCCGGCGACATTTGGCCGATCGTCTCCGTGCCGGGGCCTTCTTGCGAGCCAGAACCCGCAGGACCGCCAGATCCCGGAAACGCTTGATGCCCGTAGTATGCGCCCGTAGCGGGGTCGATGTAGTTGCGCAGGTATTGACCAAAGTTCTCCTGCAAGAACGGATACGTCGGATCAAGCTGAACAGGCAATCCGTCTTCTGTGGCATTCTTGTTCCCGCCGAGCAAGCCGCCGCCGATACCCAGGATGGCCGGCAGGATGTTGGCGAGCGCACCCCAGAACGCCCCCACGGCAAACAAGCCGACGAGTTGAAAGATTAGCGGTAGAGATGATGGGTCTGTGTTGGTTACGATCATTGCGTGTTCTCCCTTATCCTAAGCGCTCTTCAGCCTCGCCCGATGCACGTAGCACGACCACCCCAATGTATCTCCAAGGAAGTTTGATGCTGATGTGACCAAGACCTCGATCTTGATCGAAGTTTTGTACTCAAAATTCAGCGGTATCGCAAAAGCATCACCGGGCTTGTTGCCCCAATCGCCGGTTGTGGTCGTGCCATTTGTGCGCCACGCCCACGTCCATTTATGCCATTCGGCTTGACCGGACGTGCTCAGAGGCAAAAGCGTCGGAGTGCCCCCGTCGATTGTAATGCGGAGATCCGCTACGATAGCCTCGCCACCACCCCATCCCGCATAGTTGCTGTAATCGCATACTACGCCAAGAGCCATTATCTTGCCTTCTTCCGTGGCATCCACAACGTCTTGCGCTGTTGGCGGGGAAAGCGTAGCAATATCGAAAGACGCATACCCGTTGCCTTGGCTTGCTGCTGTTAGGCCAGGGTCCATGTATTCCCAACGATCACCCACGACAGCAACCTCCTCGGACCCGGCAAAGTGCGTAACATTCCCGCCCACCAACTGCGGCAGGCGCTCGTAGCGCAAATACTGATCCGCAGTCAGCAGCATCGCCTTGAACTCGGCGAACTCTTGGCGCAACTCTTCGATTTCCGTCATGCGGCCCTCGATTGCGCGCTATCATCGCCATGCACTTCCACCTGCTTGATTGCCAACTTGATACCCGTAGGGACGTTGAGTTTCAACTTCAACAGGTTCCCATTAAGTCGCATCGGGAACTTCGTCCTATTCCACTCGCTGCGCCGGGCGTCAATCTTGCAAGCCAAGTCCAACCGTTGCTTGGTCGTCACCTGCTTGTGGTTCTGCTGGAAGGTCGCCGTCAGGTCCACCATCGGATGACTGAGCGTTCCGTTGGATGTTGGCCCGCCTTCCATCGCCCACACGAGATACAATTCCTTCACGTCGTAGTCGCGCTCGGCGGACCCGTTGAGCAAGAAGACCGGCGAAGTCAGCGACGCATCTTGGTCAATCAAATCATCAGGCCAAGACGAGACCGCGTTGTATGCCCCGCTCTGACCGTCAAACCACTGATACCACTGCGGCGGAATCGAGTCATCCACAAACGACAACGAGAAGATCGGGTGCTTCTGCGGCCACTGCACCTTCTCAAAGGCCGCGTGGATATTGGTGTTGTACGAGTGCGCCGCCCACGTCTTCTCGCGCACGTCGTAGCTGTAGTGGCGCGCACCCTCATGGGGGACAATTGGGACAAGGTGGTATCGCAGTCGAGGGATGAAACTCGCGGCTTCGTCCACGTCGGAAGCGGACTCAGAGTTGTAGCGATAATCACCCCGCGTCACGATGCCCTTGTACCGCGCACCCTCATGGAGCGAGTGCATCAACGCATCCCGGATACTGCCGCCAATCGGGCTCGGGCCGGAGGCGATGTCGAACGTGTACACGTCGTCATGCCCCACGCAGAAAATGGTGTTGTTGAAGTGCGCGAGCGTCGAAGGCCAAGCGCAGCCCGACCCCTCTCGCACCTTCATCTCCCAACGGAACGGGCCTGTCGTATTGGAGCCCGTCACATAGCCCAGCGTCCACCCGTAAGTACGTGCCACCACGATGATATTGTTGATGTTGACAATACCCGTAATGTCGTCCGGGATGTCCGTCAGCTCGGTTGACCCAGCGCCCGTGCTTGTCCAGTCCGTAATGTCAGTGGTGGTGCTCCACCCGATCTTGCGCGGGTTGTTTGCCCCCGATGTGATATCGTAAGCCGCCACGGCCCGATTGAACGAGGTAGTGACGTAGCGGTACTTCGCGTCCGAAACTACGGCGTAGGTTGACGTGGAAATCGGCGTATGCGTCAGCAGCCCGCCGACGTTGTTTCCAACCAAGACGATTCCAGCCCAGACCGCGACGTTGTGGAACATCCGATCGCCAAAGCTCGTACCGGCCCCGGTGATCTCCGCGCCGGAATACGTGCTTGCGGAGGCGGTCGATCCCAGCCTGCGCAACGCGCCCGCACTGTCGATATAGACGATGTAGCGGTTGCCCTGGTTGAGCAGAAACGCCTTCGCGTAATCTACCCTAGCGCCTGACGCCCATTCCGAGAAGCGCTTTCGCAAGTGTGGGCGGGTTCGTGCTACGCCACGCTCAAACAAGAAATTGAGCGCATCGCTGCACTCCGTCTCGCCTAGCGAAATCGGGGCCGCTTCTGTGTTGAGAATCTGCGGGGTCCACTTAGCGAGCAGCATTACATGGACCTCCGGTAAGGCTGCATCCCCCAATCCTCGTCAATCGACTCGCGCCATGTGAGGGTGGACAGCAGATCGTTCCACAACCGGGGGATGATACCCATCTCTTTCGAGTGCCGCTTCCGCACGGACGGTCCATCAGGCAGCATGGCCGGCATCATCAGCGCCCCAGCCTTGTCGAACGATTGTAAGAAGTGGTACGTCCGGTAGAGGGTTTCCCAAACCAGCAACTCTTCCCATTCGACCGGGATCAGCAACTCATGCGAGGCCGGGTCCGTCACGCTGATGACGGGCTTGCGCCAGAAGTATGCACGGATAGTATGGGCCGACGATGACGGCGCAACGTCAAACTCGATCGTATCTTGGTCCACTCGCGCGTACAGGCGCGGAGTCCCGCTGGTCTGGTAGGAGTACCATTCGTGGTTTCGCGCATCGTCGCGCGTCAACCTGAAAACCTCGGTAGCCGAGACCTTGTACCGCAAGGATATGATCCCGGCTACCTCGTAGTCCGACAGATTCGTTGTCAGGTTTAGGGTTTGAGAATCTTGAGTGACTGCGATCTCGTCGGACCGAACTAACAACTCAGGGAAGGGAACCTTGTTGGCGATCGTGCGATACGCCATTGTGGCGGCTTTGATGGCGAATCCAATCGTCTCGTCGGGGCGCACGAGGATATCGTTTGCCACCGTCGATGCAATGTCGCCCAAAGTCGTAGCCATCTAAATCTCTTCGCTCCCAAAGAAGCGCCTTCGCATGTGGCGCGTGTCCGTCCCTTCGTATTGCGCGCCCTGCTGGAGAACACGCGATATTTCCCGCTCTCGGCGTTCCACATCCAACGAGTCCACGCATGTTTCCGCACAAACAAAATGCCCCTTGGTTCGACGCGAGTTAGAGACGACCAACTCGCTCATGGGAAACTCCAGTCCGCAGATGTGGCAAAATTCCCATGCTTCCTCCGCCCTGAAGTTGCGCTTGCGTCGCATAGCTCACTCGATGATGATCTCCAGTACGCCGGATGCCAAAGCAGGAACCTCCAGCGGCCCAGCGAGAGGCGCTGCAAACTCTTGCTCAAAGAAGGATTCTCCCGCCACTGCTTCGTGGAAGAAGACCGTGCGCCCCTTTGCGTCCTTGACGTGTACGGCATCCCCAGGGTCGGAAGACCCGTCAGGCTGCCAGCGAATGCGATGGGCGAAGATACGCGAGCCGCCGGGGACATCGCGGCCAACAGCCGAGGTCGGGGCGTCGTCGGGATAAATCCGCCAAATGTTTGTGGTCAGTTCCATCTAGGCCGCCCCTACTGAAGTTCCTATCTCTTGTTGCGTGGTTGCGGGCATGGCGAACAATACCCGCAACCACTTTGTTTGCACCGACTTAGGCGTCGGTCGAAGCCGTGCCGTTCCACTGTAGCGCTTGCTCGCCATCGAGGTTGACGATCGGCAGGTTCGGACCAAACTGCATGTCCGCGCCCACGAGCGCTTCGGTGATGTTGGCCGCGTTGTCGGCCAGACGGCTGAAGATGTTGTTCACGAAACCAGTCGTGGTCGCAACAGCCGTGAAGATCACATCCGCCGAGTTGCGGTTCCGGGCAAGGTTGTAGCCGGCCGTCTTCGCGCCGATCTTCAGGTTCGTCGCCGCCGTGGTCACGTTCAAAATGGCCGCGACCGCGAAGTTGCCGTCGATATCGAAGTCGTCGATCTCGCAACCGTCACCGCCCACGATGTAGATGGCCGTATCGGCTCCAGCAGCGGCAGCGCCGCGATGGACCCAGCCCTTGATCTTCAGGCGATCCGCGTTAGCGTCGGCGTTGATGCAGTCGGTTGCCTGCCCGGTCACATCCCGGTACTCGCAATTGACGATCGTGCAGTCCGCCGCGTTGATGTCGATCGGGAACACCAGGGCGTCAATGCCGCCCGTGAACAGGATGTTCTCGATGTAGATGTTGGCCGCGTCCACGTCCATGTCAGCCGTGGTGGCGGTCGTGAAGTTCACGGTCGGGCGCAGCGAGCCGGAGCCCAAACCGATGATCGAGATACCGGCAACGTCCAGATCCAGGCCGCCGGCAGCCGAGACAGTCTCGACATGGCCCGGCATCGCGTAAATCACGTCGCCCTTGTTGGCCGTGCAGCGACCGACCGCATAGTCGATCGAGGCGAACGGCTCATCAGGGTTGGTGCCGCGACCGGGAGAATCCGAGCCGGTGCTCGAATGCACGAAGAACACCGACCCAGTGGTGGTGTAGGGGAAGGAACCAGCGCCGACTTGCGGAATGCCGAAGCTCGAAACACCGTGAGGAAAAGCTGTCAGACCCATTGAGTACTCCTGTGGGGCGGTTAAGGCCGCGTACAACCCCAAACGCCTCGGCGGCTTGGCCCGCCGTTTACCCTATGAACCCAAGTGGTCTGCCTTCACCAGGGGTTGAGCGGGGGGCCGAAGCCCCCCGTGTGTTTACGGGTTGGAACCAACCCAGCCGCGATAGTCGGTCACAACGACCGAGCAACGCATCGTGCTCTTGAACTGCGCGGAACCCGTGTTGAAGTCGTCCGTTTGGGCCGTCTTTGGGCGCATCCGCCAGTAGAACGTGTACTTGTTCTCGTCTTTGGAGGCGAGGAACCAGTTGGTCGTGTCGGTGAGGCGGTGCAGCACGCACGGCATCAGCCGGTTGTAGAGAGGGTTGACCGCGTTCTCGCCCGATTCGGGGTCGAACTGCGATTGCAGGATCTTCGCCGCCGTGAACTGCAACTGCGGCGGAATGTAGAGCTTGTCGGGGGAGATCGCGATCCGCAAGCCCCGTTCGTTCACCTGATTCTCATAGAGGATCAGCGCGTCCTGAAGAGCCGTCACCGAAAGCTCGGCGGCGGGGTTCAGCAGGTTGGATTGGGTGGAGGTTGTGATCTCGCCCTGCGAGGGGTCCTGCAAGGGGTGATCGGTTGCGAAGAACGCCTTGCCGTCCGCCGTGGTGGTGGACGAAAAGCCGGTGTTGAGGGGAACAATCGCCAGAGTCTCGGCGGTGGCTTGCATCGAGCGCGCCATGTCCTTCGGGAAGCTCTGGATGATGTCGTACTGGTCGTCGGCGATCATCTCGTCGGTGACCTGGAAAGCAAGCGCGTAGGTCTCGTGGATCGCGCGCTTGGACGGCCCCATCAAGGGATCGTCAAAGGTGACCGGAGCGCCTTCATTCTTCAGGCGAGCGAGCCCGAAGCCGGCGACGCGGTGAGTGTCTTCAAACGCACGGTCGGAAGTCTTGACGACGCAGTATTGCGAATACTCCTCAGGGAGTTTCGCCCACTCGTCTTTCATGATCTTGTCGATGCCCGGCGCGAGTAGGGGGCCGAAGTTTCCTCTAAATGTTGCCATGTCAGCCTCCTAGACGAACGCCCGCTTGGACGAAGTGAACTTGAAAAGAACGTGCTCGGTGGAGTTGGGATCGGCCCCAACGATTTCGACCACATGATCCGCGCCGGTCCCTGTGTCGGTGGAATCAACCGACCAGTAGCCGTTGGATTCCCGCGCCAGTTCGTAGAGCGTGCCGGGCTGCACCAAGGCAGCCGAGTAAGTTTGGCCGTCAGTCAAAGCCGCGCGCCAAGTAGCATTGCCGGTGGCGTGAAGCACCTGGACCTTGCCATCCTTCATCGGCGAGCCTACGGCGGAAATACCAGCCGCAGACATGCCTTGCGGCGTGCCGTGTTCGCTGCCAACCTCGGCAGTGTTCTGCGTGGCGAGGTTGTGACCAGCCTCGGCGGAAACGCCGAGTACGGTTTCGGTGCCGCCAAAGCTGGTGGTCACCTCGTTGACCATGCCGTCGCCGTCAAGAAAGACGGGGACGCCACGGTTGAAAGTCTCGCTGGCGTCTTCAGGGTAGCGATCGCCCGCAGGCAGACCTGGCCCATCAACACGCCACAGAGTAATTGGACTAGCCGTTGCCATTCTATTCTCCGTTGGATATGGATGCGCCGTCCTCTTCTGCAAGGTGCGCGCGAATACCAGCCTGCCGGGCCGTTTGCAAAATGGGCGCTCGCGATTGGCGCAAGTTCTGGACTGCCTTCAGCTCGCTGTAGAGCTTCAAGGCGTCATGCCGCTGCTTGTCAGCAGACATCAGAATCAAATCGCCGCGAACGAATGAGCCATCAGGCTTGCGCCAAACGCTCTGAACTGTGGGTTTATCCCGCTTGTCCTTGCCGTCCTTGACAACTTCGTACCCCATGCCCATGCGCGAAGCAATGGTTTCGGGGGAGTTGCGGACCCAGACATACGCCTTGGAGGGATCGCCGTTGAGCAATGCCCCCAGGTTGCGGGTTGCGTTTTCGTGGATGACGTGAACGTCGGCAAGCAGCTTCGCGAATGCGGCGCTCTGCTTCTCGTCGGGGGTGTCGTAGATGGCGCGGGCTTCAAGCATTGGCTTTGGCTCTCTTGCGTGGCTTGCGGGAGTCGAGCGTAATCACATCCGACCAACCGCTCTTGAGCATGTTCCGTCCAGTCGTGGGGGCCGATAGGTCCGTGGCCCACCCCTTGCGGGCGTCCTCGTAGTCCGCATCGGACATTCCCAGGAACTCTGCCATCGCGCGCTCATCGTCCGACAAGCCCTTAGGCTCATCTCCCGAGAACCCGCGACGCGAAGGCGCGTTGATCGAAGCGGCGGCTTTTTTCTTCTGGGCCTTCCACTCTGCGATTTCGTCCAGGTGGTCGGCCTTAACGCCCTTCAGCCCTTGCTCCCAAACGAACGGGTTCGTCCAGTCAGCCGGGCCGTAGGTGTTGCGCACCCACTCGGAAACCTTGTCTTTGTACTTGTCGAAAACTTCGGGGTCCTTGCCGCGCGCCTCGTCTTGCGCCAGCCGGACCTGCATCGGATGCAACTCGCCGCGTAGTTGGTTGGCTTGCTGCTGAGCAGCCTGCGTCGCCATGTGGGCGGTGACGCCGGTAGGGTTCTGGAAGAACGCATCCTCAAACTGCTTGCGCTGGACGTTGGGGTCCGGGCGCTGCTGCTGTTGAGGCTTTTGTGGTCGCTGGAAGAAGTTGGAGAGAAAACCGTTTTGGTCATCCAGCTTCTTCTCTAGCCGGGCAAGTCGGTCATCGCCAGGATCGGGAGTGTCGTTTTGCTCGGCGGGTTCGTCGAACAACTCCGCTTGGCCGCCGCCACCGCTTTCCGGTTCGGGGTCGCGCAATACGCCAGACAGAAAATGTCGCATCCACAATGATATGTACCAGTTACGTCAGTTCAAGTCAAGCGTTACTTTAGGTTTTCGCTGCATCTTGTTCAAAAGACTCGCGTTTCAAGTCCGCCGCCTCTGCGATTGCACGTCGCATGTCCCTCACGTATTGCACCGTAAGGTGTTGAGTTAAAAGGTCTTGCATGTCGAGAGCGCCCTGCGAGTAGCGGATCGACTCGATGTTCGCCTTTTTATCGCGCACCACCCGTTCATGGTGGCGACCGCCGCTGATGAGGTAGCGCTTGAGCGCGTGCCAGCCCTCACTGCGGAGCAGGGCCTCCAATTGCTCCCATTCCTCCGGCTCCAGGGGGCTGGCCTTGAGCAGGGCCTCCGCTTGGTCCAGGTTGGGGTTGAGGCTGCTGAGACTCGATGGCTCGTTTGGCATCTGGTATGTCATCAATCAATCCGTGTAGGTCGAACTCGTTGAGCAAAGCGCGGGCGATGCCGTGCTGCATCTGTAGTGTTTCAAAGGCGATCGTGCGCATGACCGGGTTCATCGACTCGTTCACCGCTTGCGCCGCCAACTGGAGCTGCTGTTGCGAGAACTGCGATAGCGTATTCGCCATCGTCATCAGGTTGGCTTTTCGGGCTTCGGCGTTCATCGCCGCATCGGAGACCCGAACCTCAAAGATCGAGCGCGCCAATTGGGCCGGCGTGGACATCTGCATGGCCTGCCGTACTAATGGCTGCATCTTTTGGGGCAATTGCCCAATGGCGGGATCATCCGGCTCAATCTCGCGCTGTAGCCCGAACATCGCCTTGATGACGCCGCCGAGGCACAGCCGGAAGTCCTTGATGTTGGTATCCTGCCGCTGGTTTCCCTCAGCCATGACGGCCATCGTGCCTTGGGTGTTATAGACGCCGCCCTTGCCCTGTCCGCCCTGCGATGCGGCCTGCATCCCCGCCGAGATGCCCGAGACGCGATCGGCCAGCGATAGGGAGTGGTTCTCCTCGGCGATCATGTCCTGGTAGTTGCCGCCGATGGTCTGGACGCTGAAATCGTCCATGTCTTCCACGTTGTAGACCTTGCCGGGGTAGAAGACATTGCTGGACTGGCCGGGCATCCTCGCACCCTCTTTCTTGAGGATGATTGGAGCCGAAGTCATCACCGACAGATTCCGGCGTTCATTGTGAATCTGTGAGACTTCCTCTTGACCTTGGCTGAGGATTTCGCACATCGACTCGCCGGGGAACACGTCGTCGCGGGGGAACGGACGGTAGGCGTGGAACAACTCGATCTGCGGCGGGTAAGAGTTGATGCGGAAGTCTACGAGCGTCTTGGTGACGGGCTCGAAAAGCGCGATACAGCGAAACGTCTTGCCGCTGACCTCCCAGTCGAAGTGGCATTCGATGATCGACATCTCGCGATAGTCGCCATCGCTCACGCCCGCTGACCGCTGTTCTTGATCCCGCTTGGCATCCGAGGGGTACTTCAGCGCCGCCTCAATCTCTTCCGACGACAGGCCCCACTGATTGCGGTTTGCGTGGGCGACTTCCTCGGGGTAGCGAAGCCGATGGAACATGATCTCGACTTCAGCGACGGAGTTCGCTGTGATCGGGTAGAGAAACCAGTCATCGAAAGCAATGTGATCCGCACTTGGCCCGCTGTAGCGCATGACGGGAATGGATTCGAGCTTCTGCTCCCCATCCTCGCTGAAGACCTGCATGGGCGAGTTGACTTCATCCTCGCGCCAAAACACCTTTGTCAAGGCGGTGCCGTACTTGTTGCCCCGCATCAGGATTCCGCGCGCCAACTCGTAGATGTCCCAGTCTTGCCTACACTTGAGGTTTAGGTACGCCTCAAGCGCCTCGCGAACCTCAGCGGGATATCCAGACACCCCCACCAAGGGCCGCGTCTTGAAGACCACGTTTAGGGTCCTGGCGACGAATGTATCCACGTACATGCGGATGATGGGCACTACGAAGTTAGAGGCGTTCGGCCACGGGAAGTTGCGCTGCTTCTGAGCCGGCACGGCGCGGTACTGCCGATCCCAAGTCTTGTAGAACGACTCCGTTTCCTGGGAGCGAGCGTCTTCGGCGCGTCGCCAGTGCATTGCCAGATACCGCTCTAGCTCTTCGCGCTGGTCGGTGGAAAGGTTGGGTTGGATGATTCCTGTCATGTCACTGTGTCCATTGCGAATACGACTGCCCCAGTTCCGCTAACCGCGCTTGGTCGGCCACGATCGCGTCCTCTTCCTCTTCCGATCCCATCGGGTAGCGCCAGACCCTCGGCCCTTGCGCCAAGGCGTCCAGGAGATCGTAGTCGTGGCCGGGCACCTTATGAGGGAATGTTCCAGCCATCTCCGGCATCTGCTCATGCAGTTCGTTAATCCCAAAACGACCAGTTTCGACCGCTGGGATCAGGTAGTCCCTCACGCGGATTTCCATCGGCTTGCCGCCAGTTGAGACCGGCTTGATCCGCCGAAACGGGCGAAACGACGATGATTGGAACTCCTTTGTTTGCTGGAACTTCTTGATGTAGAACTCGGCCATGTTCTGCCCGCCTACATCCTCGTAGGTGAGCATCATTGGGTCCCATCGCGTGTTGAGCCTGAACATCTCTTCAAAGACGCGATCGTAAGAGACGCCCTTCTTGCAGAAACTATCCAGCATGAACACATGCTTGTCTGTCGCCGTCCCAGTCACCACAATAGCCGGCAACGATTTGGAGAACTTCCCCTTTGCGTTGTACGGATCGTAGTGGATGTAGCGGTTCATGCCCTCAACGTCATAAGCCTTCTGGCATGTCTTACACCAGAGTTGCCCGCTGTCCATCACCTTGTAGCGGTGAATCTTGTCCGCGTCGAAATCAGCCCCACCAGGGGGCCTCGGCTCATTCTGGTACTGGGCGAAGAACTCATCCTCGGACATCGAAGCCCGTTTCTGATCCAACACTTCCAAGGGGTACACTGTTGGCCACGTTGGCACCCGATTCCCATCCCCATCGAGAGTGTAAGACTGGAGGTAGGAGAACTCCCAATGTGGCTCGTTGATCCGCAGGTGGGCGTTCAAGTCGTTGAAACCCCAGCGGTTAGAGACGCCGAATCGCCACGTCCGACCACCCAACTGCTCAATGCCGTTGAGTTGCCCGAACCACTGGATCGTGTCGTTCATGACGGTCTCAGACTTGATCGCGTCCTTGCCCACCACGTCATCGGCCCAGATCGCATCGAAGTGCCGCGATTGCAGTGCGCCGCCAACACCGATAGCCTCAAAGGTCGCTTCCGGCTGTAGGTGCTTCCGGGGGTTGCGGCGAACGCACAACGCCCCCTCATTCCAGGGGTTCTCCCCGCCCGTGTAGGCGATCTCGGGGAACACGACCCGGAAGGTCTCGTACTCTTCAAAGAATCGGCGGATGTTGCGCAGTTTGCGCTTCGCGTTGTCGTGGGTCTCAAACACCAGCAGTTGCGAGATGTTTTGATTCCGCAACCTAGAACGTTCATCCCATACTTCAGGTGTGATTCCTAACTCATTGATAGCACAGGCTTTATCGGCTGCATCTTCAGGTAGACACAGCCACACGGAAAGCCCTTGAGTGAACACCGACGACTTCAAGAACCCACGCGGCCACTCGATCCACTTGTAGCGCTTCCCGCTGGCCATCGAGCGGACACACTTCTCCAGTTCGACCCCGTGGATCGCTTCGTCCATATCGGGGTTCTTCAGCAATGTCTTGATGAAGAAGTACGGCGAGACGAGAGCTTGCGCCCGCAGCCGCCTTAGGTTGTCGTCAAGGACGGCCATCAGGGGTCACATCAATAGGGGCCGCAATCAACCTCGATGACTCAGCTCGCGCCGATTCCAGCGCCGCCGCTGATTCCGGGTCCAACCTGTGAGTGATCGTGTGTTCGTGTTGGATCTTCTGGTTCAGCCCGTCCATCGTCAAAGCCGCATCGAAGAACTTACCGTGAATCCGCGCCCGTACATTCGCAGGCACGTTTTGATCCATCCCCATCTCACGCAGAGCCCAGTAGGACTCCATCTTTTGATCGTGGATCAACTCAAGAGCCGTCTTGTCTGCAATGTCTTGTAACGATTCAGGCCCCGTAACTTGCACGGTTTCAGCAAGATAACGCTCAACGAACTTGCGTGAGCGCTGCAAAGCACGGATATCCGCAATGTCGCAGCCAAGAGCCTCGGCAGCAACCTGTGGATTCCATGCCTGTTTCAGGTAGGCAAGGTAGTCGGCGGGTTCAATCGTGCGCTCGCGCGCCATCAAACCTATCTTCTAGTGAATCGCACACTAAGTCAAGTGAAACCAATATGTTCCACGTGAAACATCAAGTTGAGTATGAGGTTTTGAAGCGGGCTTCAGGCTTCCCAGTGATCCCGAATCGCCTTGGCAATCTGAATCGGATCACGGTTCACCGCAATCTCCGCACCGCCAAGGATGTACTCTTGCTCCGTCGCAGTTCGCCTGAACGTCACCACAGGGATTCCGCGAATCACACCGGCAAGCCTTTCAACGCCACCGAATACGCTGTTGAGATATCTGTCAACGGCCACGATGCTGCTAGGGGTTTGAGGACTCATCGCGTCAACCTCGCTCGCCCAAACTCAATCGCCCCCGACATCAGGATGATCTGCCCAATCGAGGTCAATTCCGTCTCGTCAAAGTGGCTCGCGTTCAACCACAAGGCCCCGATCACCACAGCTAGATGTAACGTCTTCCAGATGGGGTGGTGCTCGTTGGGCATCGTGCTACGTTTCCTTGAGTTCGTATGCTAGTGGCCGCCCAAAAGCCTGAAATCTACATACTTTGCGTTTGCGCCGCGTCTGCAAGCTAGCTTGCGTGCGCGTCGCTTTCGCAAAGTATAACAGGTAGTGTCAAGTTTCCGCAAGCCTTTACTGAAAACAAAGGACTTAGGCGGCGCAAGGCACTGCACTCAGGTGTACGGAATCTCA
>Ga0070746_10000439_pt1 | contig 24515 bp, 32 predicted proteins | sample VirMetDEL_Mar_21_FD_77016 | JGI IMG/M metagenome (GOLD analysis project Ga0070746, IMG submission 77016) | Aqueous microbial communities from the Delaware River and Bay under freshwater to marine salinity gradient to study organic matter... | ecosystem: Environmental > Aquatic > Marine >...
AAAAGGTTTATTTTCTGGATTCGGAATATAATGTTCACAAATTAATCTATGAATGAAACAAGGTCGCCCACCGCCTTTTCCATCACGAAGATTTACTACATAGTATCCATTTGGTCTTAATGAATGCTTTAAAAATTTATTTGTATTTTTACTGAATACTCTTCCATCTTCATAAATTAAATAATTAGAATATCCGTTGATTTCCATTTATTATAATAATAAAATTAACTTTAAATAGTGGTTATTTGTCAGACTACGCGTTATACACTTCCATATACCCTGAATCTAATCTTGCTACACGGATATATTCACAGAAAGAGCGGAGTAAATTGATTACTCTGCCGGTAGTTGGGAAACCACCCGAAAGGTGTAATTCAATGCCACGCTGTCCAACACGACCATTAGTAAGTCTAGTTCCCAGATAGAACATATGATCTTCTAGTCCTGTTTGAGCCCGCCCCTGATAAGTATCGGCTGTGAAACCACCCGTAGTGCCGCAATTACTATACTGCTGGCGAGTAATGAAAGGAACACCTTCAGATTGCTGTAAAATAGAGAAGAGACGTGCCGCACTATCAACATCGCTAGTAAACTCAAATCTATCATTATACCGAATATTATATTTGATTGGATCAACTATTCCCGAACCATTGACATCTCTGCTAAGACTATGATTTCTCCCCATGATAGTATTTTCATCTTGAGTATCAGAGACTAATAGTGAAATTACACGTGGAACCATACGATTCGCCATACCCAGATTGCGAACAATACCCGAACCGAGAGCCGTGGGAGTAGTAGATGCTTCGATTAACCGATAATCAACGAATGTGAAATTTAAGTTCTTGCCCCGACCCATAGCGTATCTGTCCATTTCATCACTAGTTCCATAGAAGATATAATCAGCACAGAACTTAAGTTCATCGCGAACAATTTCACAAGCAACATCCTGTGTCTGTCCAGCAGAAATCTGAACACGATAATCTACAGTTGGGTAGAAAGTAATTTCAATATTGATTGGTTCTTTAATGAGATATAAGGGAAGCTGATTTACTTTAAGGAAAGGAAATAGATCACTTAAATCAATGCTGTATGAAGGGCATTCTTCGGGTTTAGCATTATCCATCCTTGCCCACGAAGGCTGATTTAATCTGCTATTAGTTGAATCATATTCTAATCCGTTATCAAGACCAATATTATCAGCGAATACTTTACTATCATCATTATAAACGAAATCAAAATTCATACTGCGACCAGTTAAATACATCTCACGTTCAAGATTATTCTCATTTGTAATTAATGAAGATTTAACACCGTGGAGAGCAGACCACGAATCAATTTCATTAAGAGTTTTATTACCAATCTTTAAAACAGCTTTCTTTACAATTTGACCGATTCCAACTTGCGGCTGAAGGAAAACATCAGTCTGACCAGCACCGGGTTTTAGTGCTACGAATAATTTACTGTGAGAGTGTAAGAACCCTTTGTTCTGAAGAGTAAAACGACAAAAACCATCTGTAGTAGCAGCACCTTGCGAGAAAACGACTGGTTCCAGAAGGTCTGTTTCTAACTGCTGAGTGTAGTTAGCAGGGATTTGATCAAGCATAAGGAAGTCTGGAATATCATCATCCGACATATTTATTTTATAATTAATCTATTATAAAAAAAATAAAAAAAATTTAATCAATTTAAAAAATATAGAAAATAATTATTTGAAATCGCGATTAAAAAGTAGTAAATAACAAAATTTATATGTCAAAATTGTAATTTTATCTTGTGATCTCTTGATATAAATAATTTTATTATTGTATCTTTTTTGATAAGAATAAATTTTCTTTTTTTTATCAAAATATATTCCACGGTGTCCATGTTTATTTTTCTGATTTTCCCTTTTCATTGAATTGCATTTTTTACATAAAATATTTCTAAATTTACCAGTTTTATGACAATGATCCATACATCTTGTTGTTTTTGATTGTCCGTCTGTTGTTAATAATATTTTACAATCGTCGCAATGTTTAGTGTTAATATATCTTTCATAAACTTTATCATAATCATCTTTTAATCCTTGTTTTTTCCAATTTGATATACGATTAGATTTAATACCAATATCTGATTTACGAAAATTTTTCATATATTCAGAGCGGTTCATTTAATACAATTTAAATACTGTATTTATTTTTAAATCAAATTTACTGTCGGAGTTGTACTATTGCCGTAGCTGGACCCCCTGCGGAGAATATAAGAGTTGAGACTTGGACTTGATGAAGATATAAACTCCAATGGGATTATTAGATTTAAGGTCGCTTTCAACAGATAAACCCCACTGCTCAGATCGGAAATCTTCCCCAGTTTCCCCGATACCGTATTTCACAGCTAACCCATAGACACCACCGCCTTCAGCAATATTCATGTAAGAATCTTCACCGGTTGCCGATGTAGTCATATTGTAGTTTCTATTCATATTAACTGGAGAAACAGAAAGACGTTCCATAGAATACTGACTATCTGGTGAAATTGCCTGAACAAGAGTTTTTACAATCTGTGGATCAACAACCTTGGATCCAGTATTCGTAGCATTAACTATGTTTGTGACGTAATCAAACTCGGCTGGATATTTAGATCCACCCTTTAACCACTGAACTCTACGAATTGGTGCTAATGCTGTAAGAGAACTTCCATCACCACTTGGGAAAGTAGTTGCTTGTCCATCTTGAGTAAGAGTATTGATATTGGAAACAGGCATAAACGTGACAAATGCCGAAATAACATTCTGTAATGCGAGTGAATACTGAATTTGAGCATTCGTAGAATTAATACTTGTGTAGAGAGAAGTAATTGTATTAAAATCATAAGCACCGGCTGAACCACTTGGAGTTCCAGCGGGAATATCACTTATTTCACAAGTTAATTTGAGATTAGATAATTCATAATGAGCATCCCCGATACCAGTGGTAGAACCATCAGTGTTAAAAAGAACATTACTATCTGGTTGAAGTAAAAATTCTAACTGAATACCACCAAAAGCATCTGAACGTAGATCTACCATCTGTCCAGACTGCATGAACCCAGAAGGAATATGAAATGAAAATTCATTCTGCGTTGGAGCAACAGCGGCATCAGCTGTTTCCATTACAGATTTACGGAAAGTAGTGGCATTCGGATAGATTAAACAAGATTGCTGTAAATGTCCAATTTGATCTTCTAGAGAACTAGTGCAAGAAAGGTATGAATTCATAAATTTAGAATAATGACGAATATTTTCACAAACCATAGAAGATCTTGCGGAACGAATAGTTAGTGATTCAATCACATTGTAAATACCAAGACGATTATTCATAGTTACATTATCACCAGCAGTTAAATTTGTCGGTGGATTAGCATTATTTTTAAAAGCATTAAAATTACCAACTATTCTTACTGTGGATGGATCAAGCATACCATCCTGAGCCGATACTGTAAAAGAAAGAACGGGAAAACCATTCTTAAAAGATATCTTTCCATCAGCTGGAATGTTATCGGGCCTTATCTCAATGTAGCGACTAGTCATTATTATAAATTAAATACTTATAAAAATTATAAAAGTTAAATTATTAAAAAATTATAATGACTGAACTTTGTAAACTCGCTGAAAAATATATAGTTGATAAATGCCCAAAATATAATCATTATTACACTGAAGAATATCATAAGATTTTAAAAGATAAAAATTATTCATCTATGCTTGAAATTGGAATTGGTTATCCAGAATTAATGAAAAAATTTACAAATGAAAATTATAAGAGCGGAGCATCTTTATTTATGTGGCGAGATTATTTTAATAATTGTATTATTCATGGTGCTGATATTAAAGAATTTAATATTACAGAAGAGAATATTAAAATTCATCAATGTGATCAAAGTAATGTTCATTCATTAGAAACTATGATGAATAAGATTGGTAATGTTGAATTTATAATTGATGATGGTTCTCATATACTTGAACACCAAATTTTAACTTTTCAAACATTAAATAAATATTGTAAAGATATTTACATTATTGAAGATGTAAAACCAGAAAATATAAATACTCTTTGTCGTTTAGCAAATGATAATTGGATAACTAGTTCATATAAACACGGTAAAGATAGTCAAGGATTTGTTTGTTATCAAAGAATTAATCGTCAAAAAATACTTTATATTAATCTTGATTCAAGAAAAGATAGAAGGGAACATATTGAAAAATTACTCTGTGATATGCCGAATGTAGAAAGAGTTTCAGCTATTAAAGATGAAAGGGGCGGGTATTTCGGATGTGTAAGATCTCATATCTTATCTTTAAAAATCGCTTTAGCGAGAAGATATGAAAGTGTAATAATTTTAGAAGATGATTTTAAATACAAAGATAATAGAAGACTTGCGACAATGGATATTCCCGAAGAATATGATATGCTATTATTATCTAATTTAGTGATTGATAAAGATACTGAATCGCATGATGATAAGTTTGACAGAGTATTTAAATGCCAATGGACTAGTGGATATCTCATTCATCAAAAATTTTATCAAAAATTAATTGATATTTTTGAAGAATCATTAGAAAAATTATATGAAGATTATTCAAGATGTAATTATTTAGATATTTATTGGAATAAAATATTCAAAGATAGTTTAATCTTGAAACATAAAAAAATAATTGGAACTCAATTAGAGAATAATTTTAGTGATATTAAAGGATGTGTTTTTAACAGAAGTAATTAGTCTATTGCACGACTTCCACGCCCCCATCTCTAAGAATTAATCTACGGATATGAACCACAAAAGAGTTAAAGAGTTTCGGCTTGCTCGGGGCTATTGACGTTTGATAGCGACAAATTACTGCGAGATCCTTACCCCTTAAATCCAGCACGCCATTCTGGCCGCCAGCAGAGAAACCACGCCCGAATACGAAGTTGTTTAAAAATTCACTAAAAGAACGGGGTTTGATACCGGAATTATCTAATGTCTTTTCTAATTCATACAGATGGAACGCATCAATCGAATTTTTAGTTGCGATTTTCTTTGTGCTAATCTCCCTTGAAGGAACACGCTTACCATCAATAGTATACTGAATGCTTGATAGTTCATCTACGATACCGGTGTATGCTGAACGAGTAGATGCTAAACATATATCCGCGGCTTGTTTGGTTGCCGCAGTAGCATTAGCGAAATTAGTTCCTTGGATAACATAAGTTCCAGAACCCGAAATTAACTGACTAGAAGTGTAAACAGTTGAATCTTGGGGAACAACTAATAAAGATTTTGCACGGCTATTCTGGGCGAATATCTGGAAAGTAGTTTGTCTATCAGTTGATAATATACTGTGTTTATAATTTGTTGCAGACATAATATCAAACTCTATTGCTCTGCCTTCCCGAACTTTATTTATCATTCCTGCTTCATAATTTGGATCTAACATTACCTGCGAAACAATAAGTGCCACATTACTGACTTCATAACTAGCATCATAAGTTGCTGCGTCTGCTACTGCTGTAGAATACATTACATAATCATCACTAGTGATATTAGAACCATTATTCGTAATAGTCGCGTCTAATTTTACTTCAATTAAACCATTGCCACCATCAGCAGCTGCCGAAAGATTAATTTCACTGATTTTAGCGACCGCTGATAAAGTAGATCCACTACCGTTATTACGATCATGGCAGAACTTAAAAGTTTCACCGACAACAAAGGGAAAACGTGCTACTCTATCAGAACCACCGAGATTATTTAGATCCGAAATATAAAAAGTATCTGTTGAAGCAGCATTTGCCCAATTATTTGGAGTAGTAGAACCATTTAATGAGTGGAAGTGCGGGTTAAGCGGTGTTCTTACATCCCGAAGAACACTATCTAACTGCTTGATAACACTCGGACCATCATTTAGATCAATCTCAATGTAAAGACCACTAGTCATCATAACTGGGAAAATAGATACCGAATCGGCGAAAATTCCTGTGTGAAGGGGAAGACTTAACTTGGCGTTTAAGAAATCAGTATCAGAGAAAGCCGTTGTCTGATTACCCGAAGTCTTCTTAAAGAAAGGATTAGTAACAGTATTCGCCATAGCAGTCTTGCTAGAACCTTGATCGCCACGATTATCTGGTTGATGAACCGCACAGCCTTCAGTTAAAGCACGCATATTTTCAGTAGTTCTATCTTTATCATAATCATATTTTACAGATACATATGTTGCATAATCAGCAATCTCTTCAAGAAGCTGACCACGTGAACCATCATAAATACGAATATTTTTGATGAGAGTAGATGTGCACTTATCTAACTGTAAGCGGGTGGGAGTAGCACCCGATGGTAGAGATAACTTAACATTAAACTGAAGATAAGTTTCACGACCATCCATAAATTTAGTTGAAGGATCTACAAAGATCTGAACCTTCTGCCCCGGGGAGTATGAAAGACCATTCTCCGAAGGAACTGAAATTTTCTTTTCTCCAACACTTACAGAATTATCAGCAGACCAATAAGTTGACATATTTTATAATTGTTCTATTATAAAAAAAATAAAAAAATAATTATCAAAAAAGTTAGCGGATAATGCTTATTGTGTTCTTCCAGTTACCGCAGTTAATCCAGTAGTGCCAATCAGGCTTGGTTGTTGCCTTTGAACATCAGAGATCTTTTCAGTTTTTTCAGTTTCTTGTGCTTGCTGTGTTTTTAAATCTGACGCTTGTTTATCTTCATCTAATTTTTCACCAATAGTATCTGTAAGACCACTGGCTAAATCAAGAACACCACCGATGAGTTTAGCAGGTGGAAATATTGTTCCCGCTAAATCACCGATAGTTCCACCAATCTGTAAAAGATTTCCCGCTTTTTCCCAATTATTATTTCCTTGGATACCATCACCTTTGATATCTTCATATAAATCCATCCCACCAAGAGCAGCAGATCCAAGAACACCCGCTTTACCAAGAACACCAGATACCTTTGATGCCGCACCTTCAGTACCACTTAAAGCAGTAGTAAGACCTTTTCCCACTGCTGATTCTGCTGTTTTAGCAACATCAGAAACAGTTTCACCAGCATTAGCACCTTCTGAAACAGCTTCTCTAACTGCTTGTGTGCTTTGTTTCGCTTGAGATAAAAATCCATCTGTAGCACTTCCCGCTTGCTCACGAAGATTATTTGCAGTATTTGCTACCGGATTAGTCGCACTTGTGGCTCCAGCAGCACGATCAGCAAAATATTTATTAAATTCATTAACTTTTCCCGGAATATCTTTTGCTGTCCAAAGATTAACTGCTTGTGTTTTAATCGCTTGGATTGTATCCGCTGATTTCTGTGCTTCCCTTAATCCTTGTATCCGGTCAGTAACTTGCTGATTATGTTCTCTTACACGATCATTATAATCTCTAACTTCTCTAGAACGCATATTGCCCAGAGCGATTGCTGAACTTGTTCCATATAAATCATTCATTTTTATAAAATGAATAATATTTAAATTTAAAAATCAAAATTATTAATAAGTTTTTTGAAACTGCTTTGCTAGTCTATTTCTAATTCTTCAACGACTTCTGTATCTCTTGTTGGATATATTTTAGTTTCATGGCGAATGTATGCTTCAGCTGGATTTTCAGATAGTTTCAAATATAAAAATGAATATCTATCTTTATGAGCTTCATTATATAATTCTATGAATTTATCATGACCACCAACCAGATCGCCATATTCTTCAGCGATCTTTTCTAATTCCTTTTGGTTCTGCTGTTTACAGATGATCACATCTGTGGCGTTATTACGAATCATACCAGAAACAGCACGGAAACTTTGAACAGCGATTATATAAAAATCAATATAATGTCTGAATCTTGTTGAGAAGAATGAGACGTGATTAGTTCTGGAAAAATCTTTAGTAAGGACATCATCCATCACAAGAGCATATGTTGGTCTGTCTTCTTTATTTTCATATTGACCTTGAGACTTTTTAATATTCTCAATAATACTATCTTCATATCTGTCCATGCAATCAAAGTGTTTTGATAATATTTTACCTTTGTTATCTGTGTGAAGAGTAGTTGATACGAATTTAACAACATCAAACTTGTCTTTATAAAATTGTGGGTTGCAGAAATAATTCACAAGTAGATTACTTTTCCCAGATCTTACTGAACCGATAATTAAACAGAGTGATGGCATAGCTGGTAAATTTGGATGAATGTCAGCGAACTTTTGTGAAGGTGTTTCATCTTTCACTTTGAGAACTTTGGGAACAATATTCTTTTTTGGTTCAGACTGTTTAGCTTTCTTTGCCATTATATATAATACTTATTATTTTAAAATTTGATTTAAAATTTATAACTTATATTTAATTGTTGTAATGAGAAATCATAGAAGAGAAAGTATTGCTAATTGGATAAAATATGGAATTAAAAGTGATGATTATGATAAACTTTATGATTATCATATGAGTATCAAAAATTGTCAATTATGTAATGTAGAATTTGATGATTCATTTAAAAATCAAAGATGTTTAGATCACGACCATGAAACAGGTTTATATCGTAAAACATTATGTCGTAGTTGTAATGCTAATTATAAAACAGCGAGACAAAAATTAAAAAAATCAAATACATCTGGACATATGTGGGTTATAAATCATAAAACTAAATCAACCGCTGGTAATATGAATTTTACTTGGAGATTTGATAGAACTATGACACATAAAAGAGTAAGAAAATGTTTCAAAGATAAAACTAAATGTATTGCCCTTTCATTCATTATGTTATTAAAGGAACCTTTTTAATTGCTTCTTATGTCTAGCCACTAACATCTCGCATAATCTTTTATCATTCTTCGGTGTATATCTTGGTTCTCCACCAATATTATAATGATTATATTCTTTTAGCCAATTACCCTTTTTACCATACAAATCATAAATAAAATTATCACAATAGTAATTATGAATCTGTGGTGGAAATACCCATCCGAACATCTTATAATGTTTCTTATGAAATAAGAACTGAGTTGGTATTTGATCATTATTACTGTATCCAGCTGAATATCCAATGTTATTTTTTTCTTTCAATGCTTTTAAAAATACTGTTAACCAATTTGGATTTGTATCAAATCTAATATCGTCGCCCGATATCTGCATATAATCAAAACCATCATTGATACAAGCATTCGCCAAAACATTCCAAATATGAGTTGGTTTCCCTTTAAAAGTATCTTCAAATGAAATCCACTTTAACTTTATATCATCATAAGATTCTGGTAAAGAGATATTGCTGTATAATTTATCATCTTCATCATAACCGATATAAACTGTAATATTATAATTATTTGTCAGATTAGTGATACTCGGTAAAAGTATTTGGTTTAAATAAGTTTCTCTAAAGTTTTTCCATTCACGTTTATTGCTTGTGGTTGGAACAAGGAAAGCTATACTCTCCTTTGTTTCAATAAATAAATTCTCTAATGGAAGAGTAGTTATAAATTCTGAAATTGATTTCTTATCATTAAAATTCATAACTGTTTTAGATGAACCGTAAACAGAATGAATGAAATTTAAAATCATAGATAATTCTTGCCAAGATTTATAATGAACCCTTTTACCATTCGGAACATTATATATATCACCTTCCCTTTGGTAATCATTAAAAAAATAATTTGCATTGTAGTTTGGTGTTTTAGTAATTCTTAATGAACCGTCTTCAAGTTTTTCACATTCAGGGATAAATTCTTGGTAGTCACAATCAAAGCCAGCGATATCCACATGATTAAAATAATCTAAAGCAAATAAGACAGCTGATGAACCACTACAATAAGTATTCGCGAATTTAAAGATTGAATCACAATCTTTTAAAAGATCTTCAATGAATAAGATTGTTCCATCCTTCTTATAGTCATGCCATACATTCTTAATTGTTTCACTCACTAAATATTTCTTACACTTACCTTGTTTGATATATTCAACTACTTCTAAATTCTTTTCACATACTACTCGGTCAACATTCACATAAAAATCGGGATGAATATTAATCTGGTTCCAATATCGGAAAGCTAAACAGCAACCACACCACGCATCATATCGTGAATATATCTTCTGAAATTTAAAATTTTGTAGCGATTTCCCATTACCAAGCACAAGCACACTCATTATATATTATCAAGAAATATTTTATTTTCCCCACCACGAACTTATATTTGAATCGTGAAAATATGGATTATGTGAAGAACAATCAATATGTTTCTTTTGATTAAATACTGTAAGTAAATCATGTATATCTTTTTTGGGAACGTGTCGCTTTAACATATGATGTCCAGTTGTCTGAAAGACCAATCTTCCTTTCCAAGTTTCATATATTTTTTTTCCTTGTTTTTCATACGTTCTTTTTTCAATATCTTCTATGATATCTAAAAATAAAGGATTTCTATCTGTTGATCCAAATACGGCATTGTATGGTAATTTATTTTTATCAATGGACCATCTTGTAAAACATTGATTATTATTCTCTAAAGGTGTTAAATCTTGTAAAGGAAAAACATCGCAATCAATATACCAGCCGCCATGAATGAAAAGAATAAGATATCTTATAAAATCACATCTTTGGATTGGATAACGAAACTCTTGCCAAAGTTCTATATATTGTGGGAAATGTTCAATCAACAATTCTTCACATTCCTTTAAGTCCCAAAGTTTATATTCATAACCATAATGTTTAGCGAATTGTTCTGTTTTTAAAGTGTGTTCTTTAAACTTGGGAATTTGTTCAATACTTTTACCATCATTAAATAGCCCGTAAATCTGATGAATCTTTTTCGGTATCATTTATAATCATTATTTAGAAAAAATTTATTTAATATAATTATCGTAAAAATTAAAGAGAACGCTTCCCCACAAGATGTTTGTGAATAATATCATTTGTTAAATAACAGCCAAATTGAGACCAATATTCTAGCTTCTCTACTTCACTCATCTTTTTCCACTTTCTACTTCTCATCATAGTATTGTAAATAAATTCAATAAATCGTTTATTGTTCTTATTATTACTCGGCATAGTTTCGCACAACCTTAAGATATTCTTTCTGTCGCAAAGAAAAGATCTTTCTGTAAATCCGTGGGTTTTTACTGAACCCTTTTCAGATTCAATAATTTCAAACCAATTATAATTTTCATTAATTATTTTGTGTGGGAAAGATAATATTTTACAATTTGGTAAACCATTCATCAAATCCACAACAGATTTCAAATCAAACTGTGGTAAAACAACATCGTCTTGAACGACGAGAAGTTTGTCCGCCACCGAGATTTTACTGAACCCTTTTATCATATTTCTGAAATAAATACATTCTTTGAATTCAATAACTTTAAAATCAGAATAAATACTTTTAATCAATTCTTTATATTGTTCATATTGTAAGTGTTCATCAAAACTTCTATCGTGAGATAATCCATCAAAAAGAATATATTTTTCATTGTAATCATACTCTGGACAACTATCAATAGTTTGTCGTATCATTAAGGGATCATTGATTATAGCACCTGCGATAACTAAATCAATCTTCATTTAAAAAGTAAAATAAAATTATTCTGTTTCATAAACTTCTGTTAAACTTTCAAAAGTTAATGGAAAACGAAAACGATACCATTTTGATTTTTTAGTCCAAGGAGTGTGTAAATTTGACCACCAGTAATTTACATCTTTGATAAAACCATCAGTATTTTTAGCGCCCGGTCCACCTTTATATTTTTTCAAAACTTTAAAACATCTTTTGCTGTAAATATGATTTTCATAAAAGATATAATAATCATCTTCATAAATTATATTTTCTTCAGACATTTATAAATTAAAATAATGTTATCTTTAAATTAATAGCATCTATCCCAACGATTTATTAATCTTCCATTAGTATCTTTTGCTCCATATCCGGCTATTTTTTGTTTTAATTGTTCTTTCTGTTGATCTATGAGCTGTTTCTTTTTCTTTTCTTCTTTACGTGCTTTACGAATAGTTTCATATTTAATGATTGCTTCTAATTGTGCGTCTTCTAAATCTTTCTTTGAGAACATAACATTTTGCTGATTAACCGAAGGAGTAGATTTAACTGGTTTATTATTATCAACTTCATCTTCTAATTGTTCTAAATCTTTTTGTGCTTTTTTCTTTTTTAGTTCTTTAGTCTTGTTTTCTATCTCTTTCATTCTCTTCTTTTCTTCGGCATTAGCACGTCTTGTTGCTAATGCTTTTTCACGTGCTAATGCTAATTTAGCTGCGTGTTCTTCAGATAATTTACGCCCTGTTTTCTTTCTTGGTTTTGGTGCTGGCGGCGGTTTGTCATGTATTTCATTTATGATTAAATCTTCATTAAGATCATTCAAAGAAGGATTTATATTATCAAAAATATCATTCTCTACTATCTCCTTACGCTCTATGACTTCAGGCATAGATACTGGTAAGCTTAGTTCTTCTTCTGCTTCATTGCTAATTATATCAGAATCTTCATCAATAAATTCTTCTGGAGCAAAGTTTAACTGAACTCTTGGGGCAATTTTTTTATTCATTTATTATTAAAATCTATAAAAAAAATACTAAAAATATATTTAAATTTGTTTTAATTTGTCATCAATGATATAAAAAAAAATCAATCAAAATCTCTGGGCTTTTTACGGAAGTAGAGACCAACTATGCTCTGTCCAGTAAGTATTGTAGCGAACTGTTCATTCACATAGCAGAATGAAATATCGAATTCATTAACATTTAATTCACTTGGATTATCAAGATCTAACCAAATTAAATTGCTTGGTTCATATGTATTTCTACCAGACTTGCTTTCTAAATTTGTTAAATGAGCAAGTATTTTGGATCTATTACCAACACGAGCATTAGTAGTATTTTGACCGAAGTTATTTAATCTTACAAACATAGAAAGAGATGATACTAAACTTGGAGCGAAATTAGAATGATATGATTTCTGATTTAGATTCACTGTATTTGTTGGTGTATCTACAATACCACCATTAAAACCAAGAATGGGACCAGCATTCGCCCCCGGAGTTTCCTTATAAATATCACTCTTTTGTAAAATTAAAACATTATCATAAACTATACCACCACTAGCATTCGTATTAACTTGGGTATAAACAGTAGCATCTGTTGTTTGTATAATCTTCCTTGATTCTACTTCTTCACATAATCTCAAGTTATCTGTGAGTTCCATAGTTTCATACCAGCCGCCTTTGTATGCGACCTTTGGATTATAATCAACAACATCTACATCATTAAAATCTGTAATTTCTAATGTACAGTTAAGAGCACCGGTTTTAGTTCCCACTGCTAATACTGGGTGTAAACACCAGCACGCTTGATGAACGGGTTTGTAATAACTATCCTTCGGTTGAAGATCAGCATATTCAGTTATAATTCTCCACGCAGATGAAGCATTATCATATATCTTTGCTTTGACTTTTTCTCCTTGGACTTCAAACTTTACATCTGTATAATCTTTTCCAGCTAAATTTTCTTTACTTGTGAAATAACTATTAGTATTATTCCAATATTGTATTTCTTGATAAACTAATCCGTTATAAGTGCTGTTCCATCCATACTGATATAAAACTAAATCATCATCAGAATCACGAGCAATACCGAAATCAACAAAAACTTCTTCTTCAAAATCACTGTGTGGTGCATCATAATAATTTGTGTAAAATGGATAATAATAACCCTGCTCATCAACATTATTAATATATCTACTTAAACCGACATGCCACTCAACACCAGAAGCATTTGCTCTTCCAGAAGTTCCAGATATATTAACTGTTAATTCACCTGTTAAATTATGCATCGGAAGCTTCGGGCAAATACCAGCACAAGTATACGCTGGTTTATCTGTTTCACGAGTAAATACACCACTAGCGAAAGAAAATATACCGGAACCCGACACATCAGAAAAAACACCATCATTTCTAAACCACTGCTCAAAAGCACCGTTGGCTGGAACACCAGCAAATTTATCAGTTGTTTGATCATAAGTAATTTTATATCCGAGAAAATCAAGACTGGAAGCATTCCTTAAAACTTCACAGGTGGGTTTATCTTTTACATTTGGATGGAAAGTAGTTTCTCTAATCGCTGCTTGAATAGTATTAGCGAAATCATCTACACTCACTTCTAAAATTCCTTCTTGACTATTCAGTAAAAAATCGGTATAAACTGGATAACTAGTTGTTTGATTTGATTGGGGAGCTCCACCAGCAAGATCTAATTTCTCACCAAAATACTGATAAAATTTACTATTCGCTGATGATAATACAACTCTACCATCAATGTTCACTTTACAACTTTGAAGAGCAACTTGTGAATTAGCCGGAATTTTATAAGTTGAACTTAAAGTATTTCGGAACGACCAAGGTTTAAAAACAGAACTCTGGAGACGTTCACTCTGTCCATCAGCATCTTGATTAGAGCAAATAACTAAACTCATTTTATATATTAATAATTAATAAAATTATATTTCTAAAAAAATAAAAGTAATTCATATAGATGCCAAAGGTTAAACCACTTGATCCAAATAAGAAATCTTATAATCAAAAGTTTCAATACAGAAAAGATTTAGATAAAACTAAAGAAGGAGAAAAAATTAATCCGAAAAAAATTTTTGATGGAATGTCCAATAAATCAAAAAATAAAAAGCGAGTTCAAAAAAAGAAATATTAATATATTTTAATTTAAGTAGATGGGTTTTTTCTGTGGTGGATGTTATTATGAAGAATATTCATCAATAGCTTATCCTTTATCAAGTTTCCCTTCTGGGGGTATTTGGAAAAAATTACCTTCATATTATATGAATTATGAAGAAGAATTTAAGAAAAGTGAATCTAAAAGAAAAAGAGAATTTGAAGAAGAATATAATCGTAAATCAAAAGAAAAAACACATAATTTTTTTAAGAGTTATTTTGGTTGGGATATTCCCCATGAAGATCCAGTTTCATTCAGTGAAGATTATCCTTATAATGTTTTCGGTTTAAAAAAATCAGCGTCCAGTGAAGACGTTAAAAAAGCATATCGTAAAGAAATATTAAAATCACATCCAGATCGGGGTGGATCTAATGAAGCATTCAGGAAAATTAGAGAAGCTTGGGAATATTTCAAAAAGAATTTTTAATTATTACAAAATATGTAATAATTCTAAAATTTACAAATTATTTCTCAAGAATTATTTCTCAAATAAATATTTCTCAAATTCTCAAATTATTACAAAATATGTAACATTTATTTAAAGTTTTAAATCTATGATTATTTGTAGAAAATGGAAGATAAAAGGTATAATTTAATCGTTAAAGATTATATTAATACAATTATGAATTTAGAACCAGATATTACTCCAAGGATGAAATCATATTATAAGAAACAATTCATAGAAATTACTGAAGGTGAAACTGATGAAACTTTATTATTTAAATTTTGTAAGAAAATATCAGAATTAGAAGATGAAGTTAAAGCAAGCAGACAAAATTATTATGAATTAAATAATGATGTGAATCAATATAGAATTACAATTAAAGCTTATAAACAAAAAGAAGAACATTTAATTGAAGAATTCGGTAAAAAATCATATGAATATAAAATTTATCAAAATGGAGATTTACATAAAATATTACATAAGTAAAATAATGTCAAAACCAGTTTCAGTAGTCATCAAAAAATCAACTAAACCAGAAAAGAAATTAATGGCTGTCTTTACATTAGAGAACGGAAAAACCCGAACCACGCATTTCGGGGCAAATGGGATGTCCGATTATACAAAGCATAAAGACGATGAAAGAAAAACCCGATACTTAAACCGACACAGAAAAAATGAAAACTGGTCGGCTCCGATGACGGCAGGGTCTCTAAGTCGCTGGATACTCTGGAATAAACCAACACGGGCGGCATCTATATCTGATTATAAAAGAAGATTTAAATTAAATTAGTTTTTATAATTTACTTTGACAGAGCCTTGTGTGCTTTATTTACTGTCATTTTTTCATCCTTCCTTAACTGAGACATCATTCGCATTCTGTGCGAACGCTGTTCAGTTAAAGACATTCCACCCTTCTTCATCTTTTCCATATGCTTGGTTAAATCTGCCTTCTGTTTATCCGATAGTTTCTTTCCTTCACGCTTCTTCTTCTCAACTGGCTGCTTCGCTTGTGCGGGTGCTGGCTGGGGTTCGCTTACTGCATCATATTGCTCGTCTGAACTCATTATTTTATACTAATAAATTTATTTTAATATTATAATTAAAACGTAATATATAATATATGAATCAATATACTGATCTTCAAATCCTTGAGTGTAATAGACTTCATTCAGAAGAAGCTAAATCGGGTAATAATGAAAATTTCGCTCTTTGGCAAAATAATTTACAAGATATTGTTCATTTAGATGCTGGTGATAAAGTTTCAGTTCACGGTGCTATGGTTTCTGAAAGGGGAGCTGGACAAACATCATCTATTGAGATAAAAGGTGAATCACTTGGTATCTCACATACATTTACTTATGTAAGTTTATCTAAATCAATAATTTCAGAAAATGATTCCGCGATTTTGATTGAAGGTGCCGATAGACTTACCGCTACTGTGAATGCTTCAACAATTGAGTTAACCGATAATAAAGGATATTTCACAATGAGTTATTTTGTGCCAGCAAACGGACATAATTATATCGAACTACCAAGAAGATTTTGGTATAGTGAATACAATGTAGCGAATTATAATAGTTCTAATTATTATTCACAAGACTCACAAGCAAAAGGTATGTCATTCGCTGATCCATTTGGAATGACAGATACCGGGCCGGGTTTTACTGGAATTGATAGATGGGATTTATATGAAGATTATTATCAAATATCAACAATTAATAATGCTTCTTTATCAAAAGTTAAAAATGATAATAGTAGATATACATTATTGATTAGAGAAAATACTCCTTATAGTAGTGCAGCAGCAGCTTCTATCATGCCAGACCAATATGTAAGAGATCCCGAAAATTCAAATTATTATGTTTATAGAGAGTTAAAAGAAATAGAAGTTCCCGCTGGTTTTAATTCACCAGAATTTCTTTCTACTGAAATAACAAGACAATTACAAGAAGTAGAAACTGAATCAGTTTGGAATTATAGATCTTCCCCGGATGTTGTTAATAACCAATATTTACCGGGATTTCCGATAGCAGTTACAAAATCAATCTCAACTAAAACATATAAACAATTTAATGTCGCTGGTTATCTTGGCACTCCCGGTCCACTTGCTGCCGGTATAACCGCACAAGAAGCATATATGCTTGATCTCATTAATACTACTGGACAATCAGGAGCATATTATTTAAGTCAATATCATATCGTTGGTTGCAAACGACCAGAAATATTTGAAACTGGAAGATTAATCAATAGAAATCCCACTTCACCTTACGCCCAGAATAATTGTCTTGGTTCGAGATTGCGAGCATCAACAAATGGACAATATTTTGATTTTGATTTACCATATGATGATAAAACTATTCTTGATAATTTTAGAGATTTCATTTTAGCCCAAGAAAAATATCCAGAAGTTTGGAATATCTTCTCTGATACAAGAACAAGATATGTTAGTGGTGATACTATAAATAATTCGAGATGGTGTCATATTAATAGATTTCCAAATGCTTCTATGACGTTTTATACTGGATCTGATCCAGATGATATTAATAATACTGCTATGCTCGGCTGGGGTGGATATAAATATCAGAGTTGGAATGCTTCAAAAACGACTTGTAAATCAGTAATATTACCATTTAAGTATGATCCATCTCAAAGAGATATTTTTTATGATAAACCTTTGGAAAGTAGTAATCAAAAGTCATATGGTTGTTTTGGTAAATCTCCAGAAGGAAAAATCAGAGTATATGGAACTGAAAATAATGGAGTTGGATCTACATTACTTGCTCTCATAGAGAATGCTTCTGGTTTTGTAGAATCTAAAAGAAAGATTGGTTTTGATCAACATTTTTCTGCACCGGGAATGACATATATTTTACCTTGTGATATGAGACCAAAAGAAGATGCAATTACTAATGGTTCTGGACATTTTGATAATGATACTAATTATAACGGTAATAATGCTTCAAATATCGGTCCGTATGTTGATGAAGATAAAATATTAGCTCATCAATTATATTTTGGTGCTGATTCACCCAAACTGCAATGGAATGGAACAAATTTTTATTTAAGTGATTTACATACAGCAATGAATAAAGGAAATAATCAACTTGCTGATAATGTATTTAGAAAAGACGCCCCATTTGGTTACGGAAGAGATAAACCCGGAGAAGCAAGTGTAGTTTATAAAATTAATCCAAGGGAAGACTTCTGTGATTTTTCACCTGTAAGAAAACCGTATCTTGGACAAGTTACTATTACCGGTTACAAAGCTGGTGAAGTTGATTGGCCGACATCGTATTTTAATGGGAATTTACAGCCTTGGACGGTGTATGATTCATTAACCGGTATAATGATAGATAATTTTGGAGTAACAGAATCTAAATGGTCAAGATCTATATGGGGACTACTCGGATTTTCATATAAACAATTTCATAGTAAAACAAATACAAGATTAGCAAATATTAATTATACAAATAGTAATAATTTATCAATTATCACTACGAATGCTGAAATAAATGAAGGTGATACAAAAGTATATACTCAAAATGAATTTGGAGTTCCTTTATATTACAATAGATTGCCATTTGGTGGCACGATTAAGGATAAGACTGGTAATCCGGTCGTTAGATTTTATCCAGAAATCATACAAGAAACATCATCAATTCAAATTATTGCTGATAATTTACCAACAAGGATGATACGCGGTTATTACGCTATTCGCTCAAATATTTTACAAGATACACCTTTCGTCGGTGGGAAAGTAAATAATACAACGATGCCGATTATCGGTGTAGTTGATAAAATGAATCCCGATGGCGACTTTTATTTCAGTCAAGAATCTTCTTTAGAATTTACTGTAACTAAGAAGTTGCGTCTCGCTTCTATAACAACCAGCATATGTGATCCCGATGGGAGTTATGCCAATGTTGGCGACCAATCAACCGTCTTAATTAAGATACAAAGACCAAAAGCTGTTACATTTGATATAGCACAAGAACTATTAGAAGAACAACAACAGAAAAAATAAAATAAAAATTTGATAGTTAAATTAATTTATTTAACTATATATATAAATGGGATTAATACAAGAATGTAAACCAATTCTCGCACAGAGAGATCGCCGAGACCTTTTAAGATTTGTTCGTGATGAAATATCTGATTTAAGAAAAGATGAAATAGAAATAACTGCTGAACTAGTCGTTGATAATTTAATCGCTAAACATCCAGTAAATACTTATGTGAGACCACCACCGAAACACACTACGATTCAGTGGACGAAGAACCAGCAGCGTTATGTTGGGCTTCATCCGTTATAAATTTTCTATCAATTAAAATCTGATATCTTTCAGGGTATAATTCTTTAAATTCTTCTGTTCTATCATTTTTTTTATAATATAAATATGAACTTTTACATCTCAAAAATTCTTTATTTTCTTCATAATATTGTTTTTTCTTTTCCTTATTCATGTAATAATGTTCACTTGCTCTTTGACGATTTTTAATTTTAAATTCTTCTGTATCTTTAATCAATTGATATTTTTCCTTACGCTTTTCTTTAGCCTGCTTATATAATTTTAAAATATTCTGAATTTCATTATCACTATATTCCATAATTTATATTAAAGATAGAAAATTATTTAAATAATTTTAATTTATGTATTCATTATAAATGCCGAAAAAAAATATAGAATTAGAACCATTAGATTTAGTTAATGTGATGGAAATTCAGAAAATAAGAGAAATATTAGTAAATCATCCAGATTTGTTAAGTATTTTTGAATTATTAATCCTTGTTTGTAATAAAAGAATCAATAATGAAGATCAAAAAAAAAAAATTAATTAAATATTTTCTTTAATACATCTTTTAATTCATCTGAAATTTCAATCTTTAATTTATTGTCTTCTTTTGCGAATTGTAATTTATCAATTGTATTTCCCGAATGCTGAACACAAATCATAATTTTACTTATATCAGTTATACCAACTGCGTGTTCCATCCCGTGAAATAGATTACCCCCTTCACCACGAGATCCATCTGAAAATCTACAAGATGCTCTCCACCATTTAACTGTTCCCATTATCGATGCTTCATGAATTAAGAATTTATTATTCCCGCAATCAATAGCGTGAACACTAAAATCTTTATCATACATACAGAATAACATTTTATCTGAACCAACACAACCAAATTTATTACTTTTTAAAACAGAATAACTATATGATACAGCTGTCGGTAAATATACATCATCTGAATCAAAAAACATAAATATCTTTGTTTTACATTCTTTAATTAAATCATTTCTTTTTTTACCGATACTTCTTCTTGGTTTTCCAGTAATATATTCTACTTTGATTGGATGTAATAAAGTTTTAATTTCTTGTAAGTTTTTAATGAACCGTTCATCACTATTTTCAGTATCATCATCAATTAAAAGACGAAGATGTTCGTGGGGGTAATCCTGTGATTTAAGGTTCATTATTAACAAAGGTAAAAACTCCGATCTCTTCCAGACCGGAACTAAAATTGTAATATCTGGAAATTCACTCATTTAAATAAAGAATATAAAATTATTTAATCCAATAAATTTACCAAAACCAAGAACTAGAAGGTTTCACATATTCTGCTTCAACTTGTTTCTCTTCATCTTCTTTAATTTGTTCTCTAATCTCAAGTTTCCGAAGATAATTCTTAATATGGATTAATTCAACTTTTAATTCACTAATATCATCTCTAATTGCTTCAATCGGTTTTCTTCCTTCTAATCTGCGATCCATATCTTCAAGAATTTTACGACTCACAAGATTATCACACATTATTAATACTTTATACATTTTAAAAATACTATCTGAAAAATAATTATCTAATTTTTGTTTATAATGTATTATCCAATGTATCATACGCGATATATATTTAGTAGATATTTTAGTAAGATAAATAGAAAAATAATTTATATTAAATAAATATATTATGTCTGAAACTAATGAAGCATTCATCAAAGTAGATACCATGAGTATTGATCAATTGGCCGGAGCATTCGTCATGATCGCTGGGGCTGTTGGTTCATTACTACTTGTTATCTGGCAGTCCCGCTGTCATTGTAAGATGAATTTATGTTATATATTCTCTTGTGAAAGAAGACCACCAAATGAAGAAGAAATGAAATCATTAGCAGCACAAGCAAAGGAACTTAAAAAGAAAGGCGAAGAATTAAGAAATAAAAATAAAGATGTTGAATCACCAGAAGACGATTCACCAAAAAACGATTCACCAAAACTTTTACCGAGAAGCAATAGTATGAAAATATCAGAATTTACAACCGATGAAGATTATAAAAAGAGAAAATTACAAGAAGATTATCTTCGTCAAAAACCGGAAACAGAACCAGAACCAGCTCCTTCAGTTATGATTCCTTAAATGTCAAAGATTATGTAACATTTCTGAAATTTACAAATTATTTCTCAAGAATTATTTCTCAAATAAAAAAATAGAATTTTGAGAATTATTACATATTATGTAAATTTGATTCATAATTAAAATAAATTTCATTAATATATATAGTATGCCGATTGTTGCTCCGGGATCAGATTGGGATGTTAATAATTGTATAACATCGGCTGGATATTCATTTTGTCAGATATTAAATAAATGTGTAAGATTATGGGAAGAGATGTGTGAGTATCCTTCGAATTGTTTGACGTGGTATGATGGTTGTAATACTTGTTCTTTGAGTAATGGTGAACTTGGTGCTTGCACAGAGATGTATTGTTTTGTTAATTCTATGCCTTATTGTATGGTTCAAGCGCCGGAGATGGTTATTGATCCCTTGCCACCAGTAATTAATCCGTTTTTGGGAGATGGTCATTAATCAAAATATAAAATGATTGGCTGCTCTGGTGTAGCATAACGAATAGTTAATTTATAATTTTTGACTTTTTTAACATTATTCTTCTGTTCTAAATCTTTCTTAACCTGTGGCGATATTAACGGAACATATTTAATACCACCAGTTTTAACATCTTCATTCATAAGTCTACAACATCTTCTCACAGAAGGTATATCTCCAAATTGTTTTATATAATCCATATCATCAATTAGTTCTTTATAATCATTATATTCTGTTGTATCAAGATCATAATTACTTTTACAATATTGAATTATTTTTTTACAGATTTTCATAACATCTTGTTTTTCTTTAATAGTTAAGGTTTTTTTCGGATTTTTATTTTGGATATAATTAATTAAATCATCTTTATTTTTGATATTATAAAAGTTTTCGGGAATAGTTAATTTTTGTGTTATACATTCATTAAATTTATCTTGTATATCTTTTTTGTTATCTTGATGGCTGTGAACAATTGGTAAATTTAAATCATTAATTAAATCAATTAAATCAGTTTTACTGAAACTCTTATCAATAATCATTTATATTTAAAGAACATATTTTATTTCTTATGTTTTGACTTATCTTTAGCATTACAACTATGACATAATATATTTCTCACATTTTCACAATCTGTTATAGTATGGTCGTGATCTAAGCAACGAGTAGTTTTCGTTATTATTTTATCTTCGGTTAATTTTACTTTACATAAATTACAGAACTCTGTATTAATGTAAATATCATAAAGTAAATCATAATCTGAAAATATTACTCCCCGATTTTTCCAATGAACAATTCTACCATATTTTCTTCCTTTATCAGTTTGGCGTAATTTATAATGATATTCTTTCTGATATTCTTTGTATTTCTGTTTATCTTTAAAAGGCATATCTATTCACTATAATTTAGTGAAATATATTTAAATCAAATTTTTTTGTGTTTTAACACAGGATTTTTTCCCGCTTTCTTTTGTCTCAAAAATAAATAATTTGGATAATAATTCAGTAAAATATCCATGTCTTCATTAATTTTCTCTTCTCTATTTGGAACACTTTGTGCTCCACCTTTATTCTTCTTAAAATTGGTTTTAGCTGCGTAATGGTTTAACCGAACAGAACCACCGAATAATTGATAAGATCTAATACTTCTTTCATAGTCATCTATATTACTCACATTCAATTTATTCATCTCTTTATCATTGATAAAACCAAAGAAGTTTCCAATTATAAATTTGTAATCATATGATATTTCTTTCGTATTCTTCATAAAAAATGGATTACCCTGAACTGGGTAAAGTCCCCAAAGTTTTAATGAATGCTTTAAGCATTCGTCAAAACCCAGTTTAACAAGAGATTTTAAATCTTCCACTGGCCAAAGTTTCCCTGTAGATTCATCATATTTTCTTATGATTTCAATATCATCATCTAATGATAAAATATGTTCACCTTGATCATAATAATCAAATATAAATTCTCTGACAGCTTTTAATCCTTTAACCGCAATAATTATATTTATTCCTTCTGGAACAACTGATTTATATTTATGATATTCTTCTTCATTAGCAACGAATAAATCTATTTCTGTAGCCTTATATCCACCGTTCATCAAAACCTTGATTGATTTTTGATTTATAGTTTCATGTCGTTGATAAGATGCGATACAAATTTTAACCATAAAATTATTTTATTATTATTTGATATAATTATATGGAAGAAATAACTAATGTTTTAATGAAGTTTCAATATCCAAGGAATCATCAAAGAAAGAATATCTTAAAAGATGGCGATAAAAGTTATTATGGTTTTGTTCTTGGTTTGGTGAACAGTTGGGCTCACGCTGATGCCGCCATAACTGGACATCAAAAAAGAATTTGTAGAAGAACATTTTATAAAAAATATCAGAAGATATATGAGTTAGTTAAAGAACTCGCTAAAAATAATGATGTAGAATATACAAGCATTCAGTTTAACAAAAATTATCAATGTCGCAAGCATATAGATGGGAGAAATATTGGTGAATCAACTATAATTGGGCTTGGGGACTATACTGGTGGAGAACTATTAGTTTATTATGATGGTCCTGATGAACCGCCGACAAAAATTGATATCAAGGGAAAGTTCTTTAGATTTAATGGATCTGAATATTATCATGAAACCGCAGAGTTTCAGGGTGAACGGCATACAATCGTATTTTATAGTATTTAATTTTTTTCTATACGAAAAGGGTCGGTCAAAAATTTCTCTGGTTCCAAAATGGCACTTTTTGAAAATTTAAGAATTTTTTTTGAGAATTTATTTCTAATGAAGCCTTTGAAATATTTCAAGATTTTGAAAGATCCTTTTTGTATAGAAAATAAATTATGTTTATTACAATATGATTTTATGGTTTTGAGAGCGATTATTGTTCTGATTTTTAGATTTCTGTATTTAAAAAAATAAATTTATAAATTTATTTTTTTAAATACAGAAA
>Ga0070746_10000440_pt1 | contig 24503 bp, 17 predicted proteins | sample VirMetDEL_Mar_21_FD_77016 | JGI IMG/M metagenome (GOLD analysis project Ga0070746, IMG submission 77016) | Aqueous microbial communities from the Delaware River and Bay under freshwater to marine salinity gradient to study organic matter... | ecosystem: Environmental > Aquatic > Marine >...
CCGTTAAGGCAATCGACGATGCTCACACCCGTTTAAATACGGCTGTTCTCTTGGAGAACCAAGAGAGATGGTGCCTTGAAGAGTCTAGCTCTGTAGGCGGCGGTTCACTTGGTGGCGCTGCACAAGGTGGAGTTCAGTTCAACCCAGCTTCTCAGATTCACTCAGGTGATACATATGCACCTGCTGATGCACGACTTCCAAAGGTCCTCATTCCGATGATCCGTCGTACATTCCCTGAGCTTATCACTAACGACATCGTTGGTGTTCAGCCAATGAGCGGCCCAGTTGGTCTTGCATTTGCTCTTCGTTATGCTTACCAGTCTACATCACTTGGTGACGGTACCGATGGTGCTTCTTCACAAGGTGGAGCTGGTGGTTCTGTACCTGGTTACACTGGTGCTGCAGGCCTTCCAAACGACGAACTTGGTTATCAGCTTCTTGATACCCGCTTTACTGGTACATCTGCTGGTTCTACTCAGCTTTCTGGTGCTGGTTCCGGTTACTGGGAGTTTGCTAACGGTGATAAGGGCGTTGCACAAATCCTCTAGCTTTTGAGATACCGGTGATATTCCACAGGTTGAAGTTAAGTTCGAAAAGACAGCAGTTGAGGCCGGTACACGCCGCCTTGGTGCTCGTTGGTCAGTCGAGCTTGAGCAAGACCTCAAGAACATGAACGGTATCGACATTGACGCTGAGATCACAAATGCAATGAGCTACGAGATCCAAGCTGAAATCGACCGTGAGATGCTTATGCGCATGATTCAGTCTGCTCTTACAGCTGGATACGGTCCTGGTTTCTCAGTTTGGTCACCTGCTTCTGCAGATGGTCGCTGGCTCGTTGAGCGTAACCGTGACTTCTATCAGCGTTTGATCGTTGAGGCTAACCGCATTGCTGTACGTAACCGTCGTGGTGCTGCTAACTTCATCGTTGCTACTCCACGTGTTTGCGCTATCCTTGAGATGCTTCCTGAGTTCCAGTGGGTCCCAGTTGCTGGTGACGTCAATACTCAGCCAGTAGGTATCGGTAAGGTTGGTTCACTTGGTGGACGTTTCAACGTTTATCGTGACACTCGTACAGAGGCTATGTACAACACAGGTTACGGCCAGACCATCGGTAACGGTGCTGGTAGCGGTACATCTGGTGTTGAGTACGCACTTCTTGGATATAAGGGACCTGAGTTCTATGACACAGGTATCATTTACTGCCCATACATCCCAGTTATGGTACAGCGTACAATCGGACCTAACGACTTCGCACCACGCGTAGGCTTGCTTACACGTTACGGAGTTGTTGATAACATCTTTGGTGCTAATCTTTACTACCACGTTGTTATCGTTCAGGGTCTCGGTTCTGAGTTCACTCCTGGTTCATCTTCAGTTTACTTTTAATTAGTAAACGGGTTAACCGTATAACAATTAACTTAGACGGGGTCTTCGGGCCCCGTCTTTTTTTGTTTATTTTTAACCCTTTTATATATAACTACCCATAAATATATACATGGCTACACAAACATTTAACGCGGGTGTATATCAATTATCAGCAACTAAAACAATCAATAGAAGCTTATCCTTATCAGGAGCTAATGATGAAGTTGTTTTAAAAGCATCTGGTACAGTTGATCCAGCATCCAGTGAATTAACATTTGGATTACTTTATGACGATCCAGGAGCAGGCGGGTATGGACCAGCATTAAGTGCAAAAGCTCTTTCTATTTCTGGTGGTACAAATACAACATTTAACACCAGTCTTACAGCTGCAAATACAAAGTATGCAATTGTAGACATTCACGGTAGTACAATCACATTTACTCAAACTGCGTGGGGTAATACAACATTGTTCCCGGATACTTCTGGTGGAGCAAATGCTGTAGGACCTGAGCATCGCCGTAAGTACTTGCTTGGTTACTAATTAATATACACTATAAAGCTTAAGAAAGCCGGTCATATATGACCGGCTTTTTTTATTGTCTCTCTACGTCTAAGCGGGTCTGAGAGGGTTGCCTATAAAGGATGCGCGTATATAATAGTGATATGGAAATCTTTATGAATTGCTCTATGCCACGAGCTGGTTCAACTTTATTACAGAATATCTTAGCGCAGAACCCAGACTTCTACTGCACACCCACTTCCGGTATTATGGATTTCATGGTAGATGTGAGAAGAAATTTTACTACTAACCCGGCAATTCAAGCTCAAGATGAAGATGAGATGAAAAAGGCATTTCAATCATTTTGCAAGAAAGGGTTATATGGATATTTTGAAGCTTTAACAGATAAAAAATATGTAGTAGATAAAAATAGAGAGTGGTGCTCTTTTTTTAATTTTGCAAAATTTATTCTTGAGAAGCCACCAAAAATGATCGGAATGGTTAGACATTTACCACAGGTCTTCGCTTCTTTAGAATTAAAATATAGGAATACTTCACATAAAGATTCCGGGGTTGTAGAACGTGAAAGTTTTGTTAATACAACAACGGAAAAGCGTGCAGAGTTTTTTGCAGGAACAAGACCGTTAGGTACTGCATTAGAGAGAATGTATGAAGTAACTATGCAAGGCCTTCATAAGGAAATGCTCTTTATACGGTATGAGGACCTATGTATGTATCCACGTGAAATAATGGAAGAGGTTTATGCATATTTAGAGATACCTAGTTATGAGCATAATTTTAGCTTTATCGAGCAATTGACAAATGAGAACGATACTTTTCACGGCATATTAGCTGATCATAAAATACGCCCTATGTTAGAATATACAGATAACAACCCAGTAGAAATACTAGGTCAAAGCACCATTGCCTGGATTCAGAATCAATATAAATGGTACTATGAGGTATTTGGTTATAATATGTAATTACGTTTCAAGTGCTTCTATTCTAGATTTAAGATCATCTATAATACCTTGTTGCTCTTGAACAGCTTTAACTAGTACTGGGATAACATAATCGCTAGTATAAGTAAACTTATCTCCTGTATTATCGATAATAACGTTATCCTCACCTTCAACTTCGAGAACGTCTTGAGCAAGGAAACCATAACGTTTTGGCCCGTAAGGTACAGATGAATTCTTTTCTTTAGTGTATCTAAACTCTTTCGGCTTAAGGTCTCCGATAAACTCAAGACCTTTTGTAATATCATTAATGCATGTCTTATAACGGCAATCAGAAAGTGATGACCAAGTACCGCCGGCAACATAGTTTGCTGTCATAGCAGTGTTACCTATAACAACCGTATTAGAACCGCAACTAATAGCTTCACATCCAATAACAATACTATTTTGATCGTTATTGGTTAATGAACGAGCACGACGTCCGATGTAAATACCGTAATCGGATGATGTATTCTGACCAGTACCAGTACCGCAATGTGAACCAGCATCAACTCCAATACCAACGTTTTGCGATCCACTGTTATAGCAAAGTGCATCTGCACCAATACCTACGTTAGATGCTGATGTAGTTCCTATACGAAGAGCTCCACATCCAATAGCAACGTTACAACTACCTGTTGTATTCTGTCGTAATGCAGCAGAACCGATAGCCATGTTAGATGCACCAGTGGTGTTCGTATGCAATGTACAGTAACCGAATGCAACGTTATAGTTACCACGGTTATCAGTCATGGTCTCATAACCAATAGCGATGTTACCAATCATAGCTCCACTATTAACCACACTAGAACCTCTTAATGCTCTTATACCAGCTGCAAAGTTATAACTACCGGTAGCTATACACGAACCAGCATCATGTCCAAAGGCAATGTTATAACCTGCAGTAGTTATACTCTTACCTGCCCAATAACCTATACCTATGTTACCTGAACCGGATGATCTACAACCTAAAGCGCAGAAACCAATTCCAGAGTTATAACTACCGGTACCTGTATTAACACTATTGGTACTTGCAGTATAACCAATACCAACGTTATAGCTTCCTGATGTAGAACCACAACCTGCAGAATATCCAAGATATGTATTACCTGTACCAGTATTAAGTCTACCTGCATAATCACCTATACCAATATTACCGCTGGTAGAAGTTTGTGTGCATAAAGTACTTCTGCCTATTGCAACACTACCAGTTCCTGTTGTAATAGCAGCGCCAGCATTAGCACCTAATGTTGTATTATAATAAGTTTCTTCAAAAACACATTGACCGGTTGTTGCGCAAAGGTTACCTGTACAAGTTGTCTTAGCATTCCAAGCAGAATTACATGTACTATCAACACCTACTGTATCAGCAGCTACTGTAATGGCTGTCCCTGCTCCAACGTTAACAGTTACGCTTCCGGAAGTGCCTCCACCTGTCAAACCATTACCAGCAGTTACACCGGTAATATCTCCTACGCATGTAAGACCAGCACAAGTAGATAAAGAGGCAGTTGTTGTATAAGCACTGTTCCATGTAGTGTTGCATGTTGAATTAATTGCAACATCATCTGCATTAACAGTAATACCCGTTCCAGCTCCAACAGCGAGTGAACCTGTTGTTGTAACGGATCCTGTAAGACCATTGCCACCTGTTACAGATGTAACAGTACCAGTACATGTTGTTTTAGCATTCCAAGCATCATTACATGTCGTGCTTACACCTACCGTTGTTGCGCCAACAGTAATAGCAGTACCAGCTCCTACTGTTAGAGTAGCGGTACCACTAGTAGCACCTCCTGTTAGACCGTTACCAGCTGTTACACCTGTAATATCACCAACGCAAGTGAGACCTGCGCAAGTAGATAAAGCAGCTGTTGTTGTATAAGCACTGTTCCATGTAGTATTACATGTACTGTTAATTGAAAGCGTACCAGATGTTGTAATTGTACCACCGGTTAAGCCTGTCCCGGTACCAACGCTCGTCACGGTACCAGTACATGTTGTTTTAGCATTCCATGTTGAGTTACAAGTAGAATCAACACCTACAGTATCAGCAGCTACTGTAATAGCCGTACCTGCTCCAACGTTTAATGTAGCAGCTCCGGAAGTTGCTCCTCCTGTTAATCCGTTACCAGCTGTAACCGCTGTAATATCTCCTACGCAATTAATACCAGCGCAACCGCTTTGATCCCAAGATCCGGAATTAGATTGTACAGTTGTAGCTGTGCCATTCCAGCGTGCATTACAAGTTGAGTTGATAGCTACATCATTCGCATTTACAGTGATACCGGTACCAGCTCCTACAGCAAGAGCACCAGATGTTGTAACACCACCGGTAAGTCCAGCTCCACCATCAACGCAAGTGACGGTTCCAGTACAAGCTGTAGCGCCACATGCAATACCATCAAGTTTAGAACCATCAGCAGATACATCTCTACCATCAACGGTGCAAGATGCATTCATAAGTATATTAGTACCTACAGTGATGCAATCATTACTCTCATACGTATCAGAAGTATGCGTTAGTTGTCTTTGTGTTCCTGTTACAGTTGCCATAATATTAGTGTCTTAATCGTTTTCTGTTGACTTTATATTTAATGTTGGAGTCTTTAGCTGACTCATACATAGTTCCATAATATACCGTTAATCCTCCCGCATCTATCCCTCTATAATACGGAGCTTTATCTGGTTGACCAGAAGCAGATAATTTTACCCTTAGTTGATAACCAGTACTTGAAAAGGTATGAACATCGTCACTATCTTTATCGTATGTTTCCCATGATGTTCCATTATTATTTGAAACATAAGCTGTTACAGAGCACGATGAGGGTATGCTAAAATTGTTTAATCCCGGTATAGATACTTGGTCAACATTTGCGTTATTAGTTAAAGTAAATGTCCCAAAAACAACTTCCCAGTTTCCAACCAATTGATTTGGGTATTTGTTTTCAGCCCAAGTCATAAACAAATGACCATCACTTCCACCATATCCCATTTGAACCCAATATTTAGTTCCATTTGCGGACTCCATAAGAACCATAGGACAACTATATCCATGGTTAAAGCTTCTTCCTCTACCACCGGTTGAGGTATCTTCGACATAATTATAAGGGTACTCCATTCCAACAAACTTTAAATTTGTTGTATCGAGCCAAGAACCATTTCTACCTCTATCTCTATCAGCACTTAAGTGAATGTAGTTTGGATAACCTGGCATTTTATCCATTGGCACACCACTCGTTTTTTGGTATTTCGTACCTAATCTCCATATTGAATCATATGTGTAATTATTACTTGGATATATTCTATTATATCTTGTAGGAGCTGATCCACTAAAACATGGTGTAATGTCAATATCTACAAATCTATTTGAAGCACCTACCCACATTCTGTTAGGACTGTTCACAGGATCGGGAATAAATAGACCCATATCGTATGAGTCATCCCCGTCTCCCATATCAGCAATATCACACCAAACGAGTTCTGGTGTTGCGGTACTAGCATCTAGTACTAGAATGAAGTTTCCATTATTGTAAGAGAAATAAAATACCCTATCATTGATTTCATCATAGTGGAGAGAGTAACGGTATCCGTCACGGTCAATGGTGGCACTCCCGCTGTAGAGATCTCCTGTCCCAGAACTGTTACCAATAACTTCTTCTGTACCTGTATTTAAATTTCTTCTAACAACTCTTCTATAATGACGAGCGTCATACTCCCCAACATAAATCCACTCACCAGCAGCTACCATACCAGATTGATAATATAACCCTGCACTTGAAATATTTAAACCTTCTGCCTGAATAAATCTCTGAGGGTTAGAGTGCGAAGGTCTTGCGTCTTTAACAAAAGTTGTTCCTCCATTTACACAACCGCTATAGTCAAATGTCGTGTAACCATCGACATTATAGGACATCACAACACCAAGTTTATTTGTAGTGTCGATAGCAATATTGTGCATATGGTTATATGTGTTGCTAGTATTATTATATAAGAAGTAATTATCGTGATAAATTTTAGTGAGTGTACCATCATTATTCAAACGACGAACTGCAAATCCATCACCCCAACCAGTAGTAAATAAAAGATCTCCATCAATCTCATAAGCACTTGGAAACCCGATAACGCGATCACCGCCATCATAATCACCGGAACCACTCCTGACAACTACATTTGAAACACCGCCCTTGTAAACTGGATAAATGCCTATGTTGTAGTTATAAGGGTGATCAGTAACAGTAGCTCCAACAATAGATATCACGTTACTTCTAGTTAATGTAGATCCTTTTAATTTACTCATTAGTCAACTCCTCTACTTTAAGTTTTGCTTCTTCCAAACCATATTTTAAAATTTTAATAAGCTCATCATCTTCCGACCTTTCCATTTCAAGAGAAAGGTCTTCCGTTCTTTGATCCACGATCCATTGCCAGTATTCCAAATCTTCTTCCATATTATGCGATGGTTGTTTCTACCCAAAATTGGTGGTAATTGTTATTATTGTTGCCACTAATCTGATACATATAGTTTGTATTCAGACCACTATAAACGAGAGATGCAGAAGCTCTTGATAAGCTACCTGCTGAAGCTGCTTCATGCTTATATACGTTGTAAGCTGTAACAAACCTATCATTTGAACTTGGTGGATTCCACTGTACATAAAATGCATTATTTAACTTAATTACACTCATGTCAGTTGGTTCTACTGTGCCTAAAGTATAGGAAACACTATCTGTTCCAGCAGTAGAAAGAATTCCATATTTCATTGCATATACACGATATGCTTGAGTCCCGGTAACAGCAAATGCTAGGTCAATAATTTCCATTGTACCGGAAAAGTCATCTGGAGGAATAACTGAAATCAACCCGTAATCACTTCCATCAACAGAACTATAAACGAGATAAGCATCAATGTCTGATGTATTAGATGCACTAAATGATACGCTGATTGTCTCACCAACTATAGTTGCAGAAACACTTGTTGGAGCATTTGGAGCAGTTATTGAATCAAGTTTAGTACCATCAGCTGCTACATCACGGCCGTCAACTGTACCACCTACAATAATATTTCTACTAAATGTTGAGTCGCCGTTAGTATCGTTAATGGTTGTAGTTTTTCTACCTGCCCAACCGCTACTCCAGTTATCTGGAGATGAGTTAATTTGAAGTCCTTGTTCCGCGTTTACATAGAGATATTCGCCTGTTTGACCAGTTGCATAAACACATGACTCTCCTGCATTTAATATTAGCTCGTTACCACCGTAAGTTCCTACTACATTAGTTCTTAAACCATTAGCATTAGAGATATCAGTCCTATCGGAAAATGTCTTTACTCCAGCAATTGACTGTGCTCCAGTTGTTCGTACGACTGTACTATCAACAGTAATATTATCCGCATTAGCAGTAATACCATCACCACCTACAACGTTAACAGTTACACTACCAGACGTACCACCTCCAGTCAAACCATTACCAGCAGTTACCCCGGTAATATCACCAACACAAGTAAGACCTGAGCAAGTAGATAAAGCAGCTACAGTAGTATATGCACTATTCCAAGTTGTATTACAGGTTGAGTTGATAGCTACATCGTTAGTATTAACTGTAATACCGGTACCAGCACCAACGTTAAGAGAACCACTGGTTGTAACGCCTCCTGTAAGACCGTTACCACCGTCAACGCATGTAACAGTACCGGTACAGGTTGTTTTAGCATTCCAAGTTGCTGCAGAGGCAATATACGCATCAGCGATATCAGTTGAAGGTTGTACTGCAACACCGGTAAAGCATCTTCCCGTATTAATAACAACGTTGTTATCAACTCTAATATCACCACTTACATTTGAATTACCATTAACATCTAAACGCTGTACTGGGTTTGTACAAGCTAGACCAACGAAACCACCGTTCTCAATATAGAATACAGATGAATTATCATCTCGGAAATCTACAATGTCGTTAGCACCAGCCTGGTTAACTGTAATAGCCGGGCCTGAACCATGGTTGACAACAGAAAGAGCTGATGTAGTTGATACAATAGTTTCTAAGCAGGTAATATCACCATTAACTGTTAGGTCACCGTTAATTGTAACGTCGCAAGAAAATACTTCATTTACATTAGTTCTAGCAACTGTCGAGTCAACTGCTAGAGATCCTGTTGTGGTTACAGTGCCTGTTAATCCATCACCACCGGTAACACTAGTAACAGTACCAGTACAGGTTGTCTTGGCATTCCATGTAGAATTACACGTACTATCAACACTCACTGTTGTTGCACCAACAGTAATAGCAGTACCAGCCCCTACCGTTAGAGTAGCTGCTCCTGATGTAGCACCTCCTGTTAATCCGTTACCAGCTGTAACAGCAGTAATATCACCAACACAGTTAATACCTGCACAGCCGCTTTGATCCCAAGAACCACTATTAGATTGTACTGTTGAATAAACTCCGTTCCAATTCGAATTACATGTTGAATTAATAGCGACGTCGTTAGCATTAACTGTTATACCAGTACCTTGCCCTACCGCTAAAGAACCACTCGTAGTAACACCGCCAGTAAGACCATTACCACCATCAACACATGTTACTGTTCCCGTGCAAGTAGTTTTGGCATTCCATGCATCATTACATGTTGTACTTACACCCACTGTTGTTGCGCTAACGGTAATAGCGGTACCAGCTCCTACCGTTAGAGTAGCTGCTCCTGATGTAGCCCCTCCTGTCAAACCATTACCAGCAGTTACCGCCGTGATATCACCAACACAGTTAATACCTGCACAGCCGCTTTGATCCCAAGATCCGGAATTGGATTGTACAGTTGTAGCTGTGCCATTCCAGCGAGTATTGCAGGTAGAATTAATGGCAACGTCGTTAGCATTAACAGTAATACCAGTACCTTGTCCTACTGCAAGAGAGCCGGATGTTGTAACAGCTCCAGTTAATCCCGCTCCACCATCAACGCAAGTAACAGTTCCTGTACAAGTAGTCTTAGCATTCCAAGTAGAATTACATGTAGAATCAACACTGACACATGCTGTTGTAGTACCATTAGTAACAGTAATTCCCGTACATCCACACACAGCTGTAACACCGGCGCTACCTTGATTAACAAATATGGAATCTAGATTAACACCACCAGAAAGAATATTGCCGGATGTACTAATATCACCAGCAACATCTAATGTATTTGTTGGAGTGGCAGTTCCAACACCGACATAACCGGCACTAACGAAGAGAGCATTTGTACCAAACTCACCAATAGCAACTGTATCAGTTACTTCATCACTATTAACCTCGATAATAGGGAGACCAGAAGCATCATTAACACTAAAAACTGTACCAGTTAATGAATCATTAACACTAAATAGACGACCACTGTCACCATCAACAGAGAATCTATCACCAGAAAGTGTATTATAACTTGTAACAGTTAATCCAGCGCAACCATCAAACCCAAGAGCAACAGCTGCACCTGTTAAATTTGGGACAGTAGTACTTTGACTCCCATTTTCGAAATATATATTTCCACTAAGAGGTACTGATAAAACGTTGGCCATTCCATAGATATTTATTCTAGAAGCAGCGGATAACGCTAACGAATAAACCTGGATTTCGTGTGATTATAGTGCTGAAGCACCTCAGTGTCGGATAATGCTCTATCATAGATACTCGCTGACATAATACTACCGTTCAATTGGTGTATTGGCGTTAATGCATTATTAGGTCCTCCACCTATATAGATACCTTGACTAGACGTTCTAATAGTATAGTTAAATGCTTGGCTGTTAACTAATTTACCATTGAAATAAAACTTCATAGTATGAGAATTAGAGCCAGTTGATTGTAAAACAATCCCAAAATAATTCCAACCAGAAAATGTCCCAACAGTATACTCAACATCTTGCCTATTATCAGACTCTTGCACCCATGATTCCCATCTAATTCTATTATTAGCATTAATCATTAATGCGTATGTCTCCTCGTTTCCATACCTTGTTCTAATCAAAGTATCCGTATTACCATTTGTTGCTGTTTTATTTGCCCAAGAAAAAACGGATATATTTTGCGTTAGTAACTCTCCATTGTGATCATCAAACCAAATCCAATCTCCATCACTAGCAAAAGTAAATCCCTCACTTGTTACTGACGCATTACCAGCTAAAGAACCATCCACCTCTTGTATCAAATCTTTGCATGTAGAACCGCTAGTGTAACATCTAGGATGTTTCGCGTGGATGTGAAAAATCAAACCATCTGTAATAATATCTGAATGTACATGTGCACTCATATACCAAACTTTCCTTTCGTTGCGTTGTAGTTGTGAAGGATTTCATCATCATCTAGCATTTTATTATAGCACAAAACAGAACCAATTGCTCCTACCGCTACTGTCCCAGCATAGCCAGTTCCTATAGTAATTTGACCAGCCGATACTAAAGCTGTATCTGATCTACTGGTATAATTTGCTGCCCAAGCAGAACCATTTAAACTTCTAAAACCTGTTCTAGCTGTTGCTGTTCTACCAGTTGACATTTTAATTGCCATCATGTTCCATTTGTCCACCGCGGCATTATAAGAACTACCACTATCATAATTAGGAGAATGGCGAGAATAGTAACTCCAATTTGTGCCAACCTCCCAAGTTACTGCGATTTCCTGCCTATAAGAACTGTTTCCTATTCCAGCTTTTTCAAAGATAGTTCTTCTAGAAGGGACCGTCTCACCATATAACCAAATAATCAAAGTGCAATCACCGCCCATATCTACTTTATCACTTTGAGATGTACCACCCTGGGATCCCCACCGTCCAGAACCATTAAATTCAAAACACCTAATACCGTCTCTTGTAGATAGCGGTGTTTGTGTACCAATAGATGCAAACTCTATACCATTTGCTGCATCTATCCATGTAGAGCCACCTGAGTAACACTTGGGGTTAGATACATCTAAACATAAAGAAAGACTATCTGTTATTATTTTCGGTTGATATTCTGTACCCATAATTATGAAAATCTACTTCTTGTTGCTCGATAGTTTTGGAGGACTTCTTTTGCTGTGAGAGCTCTGTTATAAATTCTCATAATATTGATATCACCCTTCCAATACTCAGAGTTAACCCTATAACCTATTAATAGATTATTAGCATTCGTCCAATCTAAATTCCCCATTGTTGCTGTTACTGTTTGTATTCCGTTTTTGTACATTATTGCAGAAGTACCAGCATGTGTAATAGTAAAATGCGCCCAAGTATCAGATTCTATAGCGTCATCATCATACATTGTATACCACTGACTTCCATTATGGGCCTGATACATTAATCGACCATTACTTGTGCCTTTTCTTAATTGAAAAACAGCATTACTAGTTCCGGTTTTATCGTAATGCATTACCTTTCTATCATTACTATCTAACGATCCATTAAATTTAATCCAACAATCTAATGTTATATCAGTAGGGGTTCCCATATCGAAAGATCCAGTACTAACATAATCATCTGTACCATCAAAAGTCATTTGCGCATTACTATCAAATGATACATCAGATAGATCAATCGTTGTATTACCGGTACGGTCTATCAAACTTTCTGTGGCTGATCTTGTACCGTTTATAAATGGAGTAGCGTGTGATTTTTGTTCTATCTGAATACCTCCAAAATATATAAACCCTGCACTGTTGAGTGTGAGTTGTGGAAAGTAATTTGTACCTGTCAATGTAGAGGAATATTCTATGGCATAATAGCCATTTTCTTCTGCTCGAACCCTATAAAACTCCCCACTTGCTAAGGTAACACCTGTAACTGCTCCAGTGTTAAGATTTACAGTTAAATTTGTTCGATTTCCAGTATGCGCTCCTCCCCAACTGACATATACACTTGAAATGCTTCCAGCTTTTAGATACCATGTCGTAGTAAACTGCACTCCAGATGCTTCACCTTCAACAGCACCTGTGTATGCGATCCAGTTTGATACATCTGTACTTGGTCGTGTAATTGTGGATGCATTATATCCGCCGGTAAAATTTAAAGTAGTACCTGATGCGGTTTCCATTCCAGTACCTTTAGAGTATCCTGACGATAAGTTGAAGGGTTGTGAAACTACATTAGTAGTGGGTTCACCCTTATACGACTTACCATCTCCAGTATCATACTTAAATACTAACCCATCTTGAACAATATCTGGACCTGCATTTGAACTCATATTCCGAACCTCCCTCTAATTGCGTTAAAGTTTTGAGATATTTCATCTGCTGTTAAAGTTCTATTATAAATTCTAGCAAGATAAATTTTTCCATCGAAATAGTAGGAATTATTCGTCCTACTGCCTAATTTAACTGTTTGTGATGTACTTAAATTTACAGATGATATTGTTGAAGCAGTATCAAATAATTCACCGTTTTTGTAAGCTTTAGAGTATGATAAATTCTGCGCTGTAAAAACTACATGATTAATTCCAGAGGTAATTATATTAGCAGCATCTAATACTGAATTATTGGGGTAATCGTAAGGTATAAATCGCAAAGTATTGTTATTGGCTGTATGTATCTCTAATTGCTCGTAATTACCTGCAATTAAAAATCCGATACTACTTGTATCTATATCATCCCATTCAAAAATAACTTCTAATGAAAAATTATTATCTGCCATAGTGACAGTGCCGCAATCTAAATAATCATCCGTACCATCAAAAGCAATTTGCGCATTATCATCAAATGATGCGTTTGATACATCTATATCAATTGTTCTAGTTAGATCTATAAGTGAGTCTGTTGCTGATCTAGTACCACCTAATATAAAAGGAGTTGCATGGCTTCTTTGTTCAACTTGATAATCTCTCCAATAAGAATCTGCATTAATAGAAGTACCAACACACTGACATCTTATTACATTGAGAGAGGTATTACCTGCTCCTGCGGGAATTGTCACGGATAATCTTTCCCAATCACCTCCTCCGGTGTGATAACTACTTCCATATCCCCAATAACTTGAACCGTCTTTAGTAGTATTAAGATGTATTCTAGCCATAGAAGCTTGGTCAGTTTTACACCATACTGAAACTGTATAATCTTTATCTTGATCTATAGATCCCGGAGCTGTTCCGGAAAAATTACTTTCACTATTACCACCAGCTCTTTTTTTCATTTTCCATGCGCCTTTGAATCCTGGACCTTCTTCGTTAGGCATCCACTCCATTCCCCCATCAGAACTTATATTAGAATTTGGATAATAGGACCAGTCCCATACCGTTCCATGTAAATTACTATGGTAAGCAGAATTACTAATAAAATAAGTATTGGGATTAGTAGGAACCATAGTACCAATATCAAATGTAGTGGTTGGCTCTCCTTTATTATATTTGTATGATTGATGACTTTTTGATACTAGAGGATATCCAGTATCAAAGCCAAATACTAAACCTTTAGCTACTATTTTTGGTGAATGAGATAGTGCCATTATATTCCGAATCTACCCCTTTGGGCGTTAAAGTTTTGAAGGATTTCATCTTGAGATAGTTCTTTATTGTATATAAGGATATTACCTACCTCAGCTCCGAAATAAGAAGATCCTGCTCCGAAAAAATAATTAAAAGTTATATCATCTCCTCCCGTCCATCCAGCATTTCCGTTTGAGAAACTTTTTGCTGCTCCATTTTTACTGGAAAAACTATAAGAGTCTGCAGTGCTTCCAAAATGAAAGATAGTAAATCCAGAGCTGTCTAAAGTCGTAGTTTTGCTTGAACTTGATGTATTTATGTTATCTTTAAAACCAAATGTATTTCCTGTTGTACCATAGTAACCGAATTCATACTTATGACTATCATTAGCTACCTCTACAAACCAATAATTCCAACTACTACTAGATTGTGAATCATTAATATTAATAGCCATCATAACTGTAAACCCTACCGCTGGGACAGTTACATTTCCATCTAAAGTAATAGAATCATCAGTACCGTCAAAAGAAAAGGTTTTACTTGCTGAGTTATATGTTGCACCATTTATAGTTCCGGTTAATCCGTTACCACTTCTATCAATCCAGGTGCTACCACTACCAGGGTACGATTTAGGATCTCCCGCATCTAAACAGAGAACCAATCCATCAGTTATGATATTATTGTTATAATTTGTAGCCATTATAATCCGAATCTAGATTTAGTTGCGTTGTAGTTTTGAGCCACTTCATCTGCTGTTAAAGCCTTATCGTATATTCTTTTCGTGGCAAGCACCCCGTCTACTTGCCTTGGGATATTTATTCTACCCCTCCCAAACCATCGAACCTTTAAACCTGAATAATCTGCATTCCATTCATACGTTGTGTGATCACCACCTTCCGCTACACCATTAAGATACATTTGATATGATGTTCCAGAATCCTCACAAACTAAAACCGCATTATACCATGTGTCTGCTTGAATGGTGGTACTACCATACTTCCAAACTCCAGGTACCCTATTCCAAAGAGCTAATTTATAGTTAAGAACTGACCAATACCAACTATTATATGCTATACCTTCCGATCCTATAAAATTAGCCGGTGATGTAGTGTTGTTATAACTCCCAGCGACATTATCATATTTTACCCAACTATCAACCGTCCAACCACCACTCGTTTTAATTGTAATATCAGAACCTAAATCAATACAATCATCTGTACCGTCTACCTCTATACTTTTAACTGCTGAATTAAATGCAGCGCCATTTGCTAATGTTCCATTATAACCACTACCACTCCTATCATACCAAGTTGTACCACTACCGGGATACGATTTAGGGTCAAAAGCATCTAAGCTTAAGACTAATCCGTCAGTTACAATCTTTGGATGGTGAGCTAATCCCATAACCTTTATGGCATATCGTTACCTGATGGAGCCCAGGTAGCTGTACTTAAAATGTCTAATATCTCTGAATGTGTGTATGGTCCATCTGTACTAGAAAGAGCATCAACGGAAGATGGAATAATCTCGCCATCCCATTTAACAAATGTAAGGGTCTCATCAACAGACTTTCTCACTGTATCAGCAGATGTCTCTAATACCTGATCGAAATTTACATCACCAATTTCAGCGACTTCAAATATCATATATCTTCTGTTCTCGAACATATATATATTTAATCTATAAATCTAGTATCTCAACATTATAAACCGAAACGACTTTTAAGAGCGTTGTAGGTTTGGAGAACTTCTGCATCAGTAAGAGATTTATCATGAATAGTAACACGATCAATCTTCCCATTATAAAATGCACTTGTCCAGTTTCTACCTATAACATCACATGGACCACCATTTGTAGTATAGGAATTAAAAGTATCTGAATCTGCCACTCCATTAACATACATTTTCATAGTACCATCAGAGGCTGAAGCTCCTTCATAATTTACCCAAGTCAACATATACCAATTATAAATAGACATTGTAGTATTACCATCATGAGTTTGCCAAGCACCATCATAATTTCTATAATGTATTTTTCCACCATTAAAACCAAAAGCGTTTGTAACAGGGCCTCCACTTGAATTAGACATTACATTATAACCACTAACTACATCTGGATTTACCCAAGCATTTAAAGTCCAATCTCCATTACCAAAAGTGTGAGTTGGAATAGAGATATAATCATCAGTACCATCAAAATACTTTTGTGCGTTACTGTCATAAGACATGTTTGCTAGAGTGATTGTTTTATTACCAGTACGGTCTATTAATCCTTGTGTGGTTGATCTTGTTCCGCTTACAAATGGAGTAGCATGTGGTTTTTGTTCTACTTGCACTCGTCTTACTTTATACTCCATTAAGCCTCTCCCAGTCCAAGCTGGATATACTGCTAATAAGAACGTGTTACCACTTCCTGTATACCATCCTGTCTGTAAGGTATAAATATAACGTGTCCAGCCATTACCAAGGTCTACTGTTGAAGTGGTTGATCCATTATTTGTCAAAGGTTTTTCATCATAAGTGGTATCATCAACTGTAGTGCCTCTACCATAAAAAATAATACTATAGTCATTTTCTGGATTAATCCAAATATCAATAGATATAGTAGTTTGTTTAGACGTGTCAATTGTATAGAATGAGGATTGTACTAATCTATCTTGACCTCCGTTTGATGTTTTATTTGCCTTTTTATGGAAATAATTATATCCATTCTCAGAAGATACTTCTGTAATGTCGACATCTGCATTGCTAGTTGACGTAGAACTCCACCCTGTAAGACCTGTTGAAAAATCTGGATTGGTTACTAAGTTCGTAGTAGGCTCTCCTGGATACGATTTTTTGTTATTAACATCGTACAAAAATACTAAACCGTCTTCTATAATATTTGGATTTCCGTGTGCGCTCATAGTCCGAATCTAGATTTAGTTGCGTTATAGTTTTGAAAGATTTCGTTATCTGTAAGTACACGATGATAAAATCTAACTACAGCTAATTCTCCTTCTACAGCGTGACCAGTATTACCTCCCCAACCTCCACCATATGGGTATAATGTCATTAAAGCTAATCGTAAAGTAGTAGAATGACCAGCAGATCCAACTCCACCTGATCTTCCATGAGCTTGACTATTATACGATTCACCATCTATATAGACAGCCATTGTCGTACTATCTGCCCATCCTGTAACACAATGCCAATTACCATCATTCACCACACCATCCGAAACGCTTAAAGCTGCTGCGCCGCCACCTGTATGTAAATGAAGCCCACCTGTAGACAGTACACGTATATTATACTGGCCATTTCCATTCCAAGGGTGAGAGAAAATACTACCTCCTGTAGTATCTGAGGTTTTTACCCAAACTTCAACAGTAAACTTATCGGTCCCTAGTGAACCATCCACCGTCCAATGAAGGCGATCCGTATAATTAGTATTACTAAAAGGGCTATGAAAATAATCATTAGAACCATCAAAAACAAAAGCTCCATTTGAATATGTAGGGCCGTTTACAGATGTAAAATTACAATCATTACCGCTTCTATCATTCCATGCGTCACCACTACCTGGATAGGACTTCTTATTAGCAGCATCTAAATGCAATACTAATCCATCTGTTACTATTGAAGGGCTATATAGTGTACTCATAATCCGAATCTTGATCTAATTGCGTTAAAGTTTTTAGTAACTTCCGTAGAAGTCAATGCTTGGTTGTATACTCTTAATAAAGGAAGCTCACCATTTAAATGATAAGTAGTATTCCATCTGGCTCCGATACGCCAATCACCTGACCATGCAGCTGCTGCTAGAGTAGGCGTATGTGAGTCTTCTGCTACTCCATTCACATAAATTGTCCCGTTTGATGGTGTTTTAGATATTACAACATGATAGTATTCACCTGTATTAAGTGTTGTTGATGATGTGTAACTATCGGCAGACGAATCTGCAATTTCTACAAATTTAGCGGATACGTTTCCATTGTTCAAGACTCTAAAAAAGTGATCAATACCTACACTATTAGGACTTATAAAGATTGGCCCATTACTATAATCATTTACTTTAATAATTACCTCAATAGAAAAACTTGTACCTACGTCTGGATCACTTATAAGAAACTGATCATCTGTACCGTCAAAAGACATTTGCGCATTACTGTCGTATGACAAGTTTGATAGAGTAATAGTTTTATTACCAGTACGGTCTACTAATCCTTGCGTATTTGATCTAGTACCGTTTACAAAAGGTGTACGATGCCCTTTCGTTTCGATTTGAGGAGCTGTAAAGTATATTTTATCTCCTGCTGTATCTAGGTAACAGCTTATGTATGCATATGTCACGTTTGTAGAAGGTGTAGTTGCTGTTACACTTATTCGTATCCATTGATCTCTCGGCCAAGTCTCCCATGAGGTTGAATCATTATAGGATAAAGTACCAATCCAACCATTTGATGGTTGTGGTCGAAAATAAGGTTTAATACCTGCCATACTAGAACTATTAGTACTCGGTATCCAAACATATACAGAGTATGTATATTCTGTTGATACAGTTGCAGATGTGTAACCGACACCAATATGAGACTCACCATCAGTAAGTTTCTCCATTGAGAGTACTGGTATGTCAGGAAATAACCTAGGTACACTAGTGTCGTCAGTAACCCACGAAGCAGTACCACTATTGTTCCAGTATGTAGCTAAATTTGTTGTTCCAGCAGTATTAGTAGTAGGCTCACCTACATACGATTTACTGTTTCCAGTATCGTACATAAATGCTAATCCTGCTGTTGCTACTTTTGGTGAGTGAAATAATCCCATTATATATTAACTTCTAGTAGTTCAACATCCTTACGTGTACCGTAGATATTATAATTATAGCATCCTTCTGCACATACAACTACTTCTTTATTATTCTGGCAAATAACATAAGGAGTATGTGCACTACCTACAGGTGTAAGTTGAGTTGTAACACTGTCTTCATGTACCAACCAATCCCATTCTTCAGGTAATGTAATAGTACCGCAGCAAGTAGTTCCTCTTACAGTAACACCATGTTCATTACCCTCAAGAACACCATACTTCAACTGACCACCAGTGACTGGGTTATCAATTAAGAAGGACTTACAAGTTGCAGTAAAGCTACCATTAACAGCTAATGTAGCGCCTGGTGCAGAGCAATTAATACCAACTCTGTTATTACCAGCATCGACAAACAACATATGTGTATTTGTATCAGATTCTACACGGAAGTCATTATCGTTTCCAAACTGATTAACTATAACTTCTCCAGCACAAACGGTTAAATGCTCTTCTCCAGCTGTATAAATGCAGAAGGAATTAGTACCGAATTGTAAATATGTGTCAGAATCTCCTGTATGAAATATTTGATCCCCAACGCAAATATCACCCGAGAAGTTCTTAGTACCGGAAGCTGTCTGAGCTGATGTTAGATCCATTACTACGCCTGTATCGATAGCCACATCGTTAGCATTAACAGTAATACCGGTACCAGCTCCAACTGCCAACGATCCACTTGTAGTAACAGCTCCTGTAAGACCATTACCACCATCAACACATGTAACAGTACCAGTGCAATTAATACCAGGGCAAGAGGCTTGATTCAAACTAGCAGCTGTAGTCGCATCTAATCCAATACATGCATTACCAGTTGTTAAACTCGTACCTGAGAGACCTGCAGTTAAGCAAATTCCTGTAATATCACCGGTACAGGCAAGACCACTACAGGTTGAAAGAGCAGCTGTAGTTGTGTAAGCGCTATCAAGCTTTAATCCATCAGCTGCTATATCACGTCCATCTACAGTGCCGGTTACGGTGATATTACCAGTAACGCAAACACCTGTACTACAAGCTCTTAACTTTTCACTGTTATCTGAAACCAATCCAACAATGCCAGCGCCTGGGCTATATACACCGGTATTATAATCATCGTAGAATCCATAATCTACTTCAGCTGTACAGTTTGCACTCTTAACAACTAGTCTAGAAGTACAAGTGCTATTACCAAAAACAGCTACCAAATCCGATTCTGTTGATGTAAAGTGGTAAGAAGCTGCACCGCCTTGTGAGCAAGCATCAGCATGTCTATAAGTAATATAGCCACTTTGAGCACCAGTAAGGTTATCATTAAACTGTATACCAGCTCCAGCAGAATTACAATAATTGTAAAGACTGAATAAAGCAGTACCTTCTGCTACTGAACCACTCAATGTAAGCTTGGTAGTAGGATCTATTGTACCTAATCCGACATTACCACCATCCTCAATATAGAATACAGAGGCACCATCATCTTCAAAGTTGATAATATCATTACTTCCTGTCTGGTTAACTGTTAATGCAGGACCTGTACCAGTATTGGTGATATCCATTGCTGATGTTACCGTGACTGTTGTCTCTAGGCATGTAAAGTCGCCGAGAACGCATAAGTTACCTTGAACGGTAGCATCACCAGAAATTAATGCACTACCAGCAACTGTAAGTGTTTGACCAGGAGTTGTACAACCAATACCTAAATTACCACCCGATGTAAGGCACATTCTTGCAGCAGAGCCTTGAGTGTCGTAAAAACACCACCCATCATAAGCACCTATATACATTTTGTTACCGTCTCTTGATAGACGCACATTACCGTTCACGAAGTTAACTCCATTACAGAGTGTAGGGAAATCAGTAAATGTTTTACAGCCAGCTATCGTCTGATTGCCTGAAGTTCTTACAACGGTGCTATCAACGCAAACACAAGCACTTCCGGTGCCGTTATTAACCGTGATACCATCGCAACCAGCTACATTAGTAACAGTCCCCTGACAACTAAATGCTGCAGCTGTTGTAGCATCAATACCTAAACAGGCAGTACCTGATGTTAGTGATGATCCAGATAGACCACCGGTTAAAGTTATACCAGCCATATCACCAGTAGTACCGCAAGCTACTGCTGTTACACGGCCAAATTCATCAACAGTAATTGTATCGATTTTACAGTTATCCGCTGTAGAGCCATATGTACCTGAACCAACACCGCCTGTTGAAAGGGATACATTCAACGTTGGAGTACCGCTAGTACCACCACCAGTCATTTGTGAGCCGGCTGTAACGCCAGCTATATCACCAGTAGGTCCACATGCAACTGCCGTTACTCTACCAAATTCATCAACTGTGATTGTATCAATCTTGCAGTTATCTGCTGTAGAGCCGTATGTACCTGAACCGACACCACCAGTTGAAAGTGAAACGTTCAACGTTGCGTTACCAGATGTAGCACCACCAGTCATTTGTGAACCAGCTGTAACGCCTGTAATATCACCCGTACAATTAATACCTGGACAAGCACTTTGGTTAAGAGTAGTAACTAAAGCACCATCAACCGCAAGGCATGCTGTACCACTTGTTAAGGAAGTACCTGTAAGACCTCCTACTAAAGTGATACCGGTCATGTCTCCTAAGCATGTTGTATACGAACTACTATCAACACTACCATCAGCTTTCAAGAACTGAGAACTTGTACCACCGGATTTAATAAAGCATGTAGCACTTACAGCTCCTACAACAGTTAAAGCTTCATTAGGTGTAGCTGTACCAACACCAACTTTAGTATCACAAACAACTAAGGCATTAGAGCCATATTCACCCATTGTGATTATATCACATGAGTCAGTATACACTTCTAAGATTGGTAAGCCAGCAGAATCACTAACAGCAAATACTGTACCGGTTACTGAATCAGTAATTGTGAATAGATTACCACTAGTACCATCTACAGTTAAGACTTCATCACCAGATGGCTCAGCTCCAATACCTAATTTATCTACAAAGCCGGTACCACATGCACTTAAGTTTCCAGCTACAGTAAGCTTTTCACCAGGTACTGATACACCAATACCGACGTTATCAGATGAAGCATCAAGGAACATTGCATATCCATCATTATTACCTTCTACACGGAAATCGTTATCATAACTATCTTCATTAATTACAACACCGGTGTTACTTAATTTAATATGTTGTTCACCACCCGTATAAAAGCATATTGTATCAGTATCAAAAGCAATACATGTATCAGTATCGGCTAAATGTCTTATTGACGTTGCTACATCAACAACAGAACAAAAATTAGCTCCACTCGTATAAGTTTTAGTCCCTCCAATTGACTGATTACCAGACGTTCTTACAACTGTAGAATCAACACATACGCATGCACTTCCTGTACCATTGGTAACTGTAATACCATCACAGCCGGCTACATTAGTAACAGTACCCTGACAGCTAAATCCAGCTGCTGTAGTAGCATCAATACCAATGCACATCGTACCCGATGTTAACGATGATCCAGAAAGACCACCTGTTAAAGTTACACCATCTATATCACCCGTACAGGCAAGACCACTACAGGTTGAAAGAGCAGCTGTAGTTGTGTAAGCGCTATCAAGCTTTAATCCATCAGCTGCTATATCACGTCCATCTACAGTACCGGTTACGGCGATATTACCTGTTACACAAACACCACTACTCGTTGTTTCGAATTTATTACCGCTATCATAATATAAAGATATAGCACCATTTTGGGTGGCTCTTAACATCGATTCCGTCCCACTCTCGTTTTGAACGCAAAGCGAATTAGTACGTATTAACAGACTTCCTGTACCACCATCTTCAATAAGACTATTTGAACCGTTATGATAAATTTTTAAATCGCAGCTGGTACCGAAGTTAGCTATCTCACTATCAGATAGCACAATACCACTTCCTACAAACACCTTACTAGCATCAATAACATCTGCATCATCCATCATATATGATCCAGTTGTATTAATGTTACCATTAACATCTAACTTTTGTGCAGGGTTAGTATCATTAATACCAACGTTACCACCATCTTCAATATAGAATACTGATGTACCATCGTCTCTAAAGTCAACAATATCATTTGAACCAGTCTGATTAACTGTAATAGCTGGGCCAGATCCATGGTTGACTACTGAAAGTGCTGAGGTTGTTGATACAATAGTTTCAAGACAAACAATATCACCATTAACAGTTAGATCACCATTAACTGTTAGGTCACAAGAAAATACTTCATCAACATTAGTTCTTGCAACAGTACTGTCAACGGAAATTGACCCAGATGCTGTAATTGGCCCACCTGTAAGACCTGATCCTGTTCCAACGCAGGTTACAGTACCGTTAGTACAACTTGATCCTGTTGCACCAGTTGTAATATTAGTTACACGGCCAAACTCATCGACAGTAATTTGATCAATTTTTGTACTATCTGAAGTAGAGCCATATGTACCTGAACCAATACCACCGGTTGAAAGTGAAGTATTTAAAGTAATACTACCACTAGCTCCACCACCGGTCATTTGTGATCCTGCGGTCACGTTAGTAATATCTCCAACACATGTTGTAAAGATTTCGGAAATGTCTGTACCACCTGAGAGAATTTCACCGGAAGCATTAACGGAACCACTTACATCTAACTCATAAGCAGGAGTTTCAGTACCAATACCAACTTGACCAGTGTTATCAATAGTCAAACGTGTATTTGCACATAATTTAGCATTATCTGCTATTTGAAAAGATGAACCTCTCGTACCAATAGCATATGTATTAGAAGTAGAGCAGAAACTTATTTGCGGACTTGAATCCGGTGCCATTATTTTAACTGTACCTGTACCGCCAGAAATGTCACGTGTAAATTGAGCTAATGGAGCACCAGCACCACCACCTGTTACACAAATACCAGATCCAGTAGCACCATCATCATCAACATGGAGACATGCTACAGGGGTTGATGTACCAATACCAACAGCATCAGCAGAACCATCTACAAACAATGCAGCAGAAAGAGTACTACCTTCAACACGGAAGTCTTTACTATTACCAGGCTCGTTAATAACTATACCATTAGATGTAGCTTGTAACCCTTGTACACCTCCTGCGTAAAGACAAAGAGCGTCGGTGTTAAAAGCAATACATGTATCAGGATCACCTGTATGTCTAATTACATTACTAACACAAAGAGCAGAGCCAGAGAATGTTTTATCACCTGCAATAGTCTGATTACCAGATGTTCTTACAACTGTAGAGTCAACAGCAATGTTAGGATCAGTTGATGTACCATTATCGAGAAGACCATCGCCAGCTGATAGTGTCTGTACACCACCAGTAGCTGCATTATCCCACTTTGCTGTACAAGCACTATCAATA
>Ga0070746_10000442_pt1 | contig 24458 bp, 16 predicted proteins | sample VirMetDEL_Mar_21_FD_77016 | JGI IMG/M metagenome (GOLD analysis project Ga0070746, IMG submission 77016) | Aqueous microbial communities from the Delaware River and Bay under freshwater to marine salinity gradient to study organic matter... | ecosystem: Environmental > Aquatic > Marine >...
AGAAGAGGAAGGACAACTACCACATATAGTAGCAGAAGATGAAGGACAACTACCACATATAGTAGCAGAAGATGAAGGACAACTACCACATATAGTAGCAGAAGATGAAGGTGATACATCTTCATTAGAAATAACTAATTGTTTTTCAAACTCAAGCTTAACTGCTTTGGTCGTTCCGGCTAATCCAAGATAAACCTCATCTCCTATTGTAATAGCAGCTGTTGAATACCCAGTACCTCTGTTTTGAATTCCACAATTTTCGAATTCTTTTTCATAGCTCTTCCATTGAATTTCATATGTTTCAGGGTTGATTCTAAAGCAATATGTATCAGCCCAAAACGCACTATAAAGCCATCCATCAGGAGCCAAGTAACCGTGGAAATTTCTATTGACATTTGAAACTTTGAGATACTCAGCTGGTAAATCTATTTCTTCATATGTATCATCTACACAATTTATAATTAAAATCTTCTTACCTTTACGTGGTAAGCAAAATACTTTGTCTAAAGACTCAACATAGGTAGCACCTACATATTTTACATTAAATCCAGATACTCCTGAAGTAACTCTCGGACCATCTAAATATTTAAACTCACCATTCTTATCTATTTTAGCCACATAATTGTTAAGAGCTGGTGGCATGTAAACTTCACCCTTTTTATCAGCTGCTGCTCCCCATATGTGACCGTGTGATCCTTTCTTTGTGGGTGTAAAAGAATCCACTTCCCCAGTTTTTGTATCATATGTGTATATTTTTAATGTACTTGTATACGATGGCATATAAATAATACCATTAGCACCTTCTGCTCCTGAACGTACCTGCGGAGTCATATTAAATTTTTTGACAGTAGTTATCTCACCTGTTTTTTTGTTGAGAATACCAATAGAGCTTGAATAGGCCGGCATGTAATAAGTATTACCATCTGATGCTTCAACAGTACCGATAAAACCTTTTAATCCTTCTGCTTGCTTCTCTATTGTACCTGCTGCAATATCAGTTTTAATATGCATATCAGATTTATAACCTAATGAATGAATAATACCTGCATCATCAACTCCCATAGTACGGGTTTTAGTTAGGTTACCACTTATTTCACCTTCTAAATATTTAAATTTAGGCCAACTTACATCAGGGTTAGTACTCATACCCTTATTTATATCTCTCAACACTTTAAGCAAGTATCTACTACCCCAAAACATCTTTAATAACCTTTCCTTTATCAGCTAATTCAAACGGACGTCCTGATGGTGATGAATATTCTTTATTAACATCTAATCCTGCTAAATAAGCAACAGTAGCATTAATGTCTGATATAGTCACAGGATCTTTTACAACCTTAGAAGCTGTATCATCAGTCTCCCCATAAGCCATTCCACCTTTAACACCTGCACCAATGAGAACTGTTGAGTATGCTTTAGGGTAATGATCACGACCTGTATTAACATTAATATTAGGTGTTCGTCCAAACTCTGTAGCAATAACAATAAGAGTAGAATCAAGCAACCCTTCACTCTCTAGATCTTCAACAAGTGCACTTACACCATCATCAAGCTCTTTAACTCGATCATCAAGCTTTGTAAAGTTATCTGTATGGGTATCCCAACCACCAGATGATACTTCAATAAACTTAATATCACCTTTAACCAATCTTTTAGCAAGAAGTAAACCTTGACCTAACCGGGAAGTGCCATAACGCTTTCTCTTAGCAGATGGCTCTTTACTAATATCAAACAACTCTAAGTCTTTAGATTTAAGAAACCGAACTGTATCATCATAGAACTCGTTATAGGTATCGGCAATAGGTGCATTAATCTTTTTGTTAATTACCTTAAGCAAAGCCATTCTTTGTTGAAGCTTATCATCAACCTTTGAGTTCTTAAGACCATCTTTTGGATCTACAATAGGTAAGGGTGACTGGCTCTTTGGTAAGAAGCCAGAACCTGGGTGAGTGCTAATACCATTAACTAGTACAAAGTCAGGAATAGCTTTATCTCTATCAGAAACATGCGATACCCACGAACCTAAAGATGGGTGAGTGATAGTTCCTAACTGCTTGTATGATGTTCTGCTGAGGTATTGAGCTTGCTGATGTGCACCGGTCTTAGACGTTGTTGAGCGTATTACAACAGCTTTATGCATTACTTCTGCTAATTTAGGAAGTCTATTCCCTATCTGAAAATCCCCTCGAGTAATAATCTTTTCCGTATCCCCCATTACCTCTTTATCATCTTTTGGATCAAAAGTATCAATATGACTCATACCCCCATCAAGATAGATATAGATAATGTTTTTTGCCTTTACGTTATCAGCTACTGGAGCATCTGCATATGCTTTAACTCCGTATGTACTAGCTGCCAATGCTTGTATAAATGTTCTTCTTTCCATATTAAATAATTAGTTTGAATTCGTGAGAGTTAATAAGTACCCAAACAATATCAGAGAATCCTACTCCTTTGAATGCTTGTTGTTCTTCTTTAGAAGGTGATCTACCAATATAAGAACGGAAAACATAATCTACTGCTTCCTTTCTTTTTAGATCTAAAAGTTTCTGACCAAGTCTACTCTCAACTGACATTAACTCTTTGGTCATACCAGAGTTCATAAGAGTTAGTATCTGCATAATGTTAGCCTCTTGATTACCGTTCTCGATTAGCTCTCTATCGGACCCACCAAACTCTAACATAAAGTTTCGAGCTCTACCATCAAAGATATGAGATGATCTAATTGCAAAAACTTTACCAGCTTTAGGTGCTCCCTTATAATACTCTTTCTCTACCTTTTTAAAATCTTTATATATCTTTAATGCTTGTGTTGAGTTAAGTGTAGCTAGATCTTCTGGAAACATATAACGAAACTTCTCTATTCTATTTTCTGGCTGCCATTTATCTATATCTCCAGTATATAGAGTTATAATACTATCCCAAAGCTGAGCAGCAGTCATTCTTCTCATAATAGGTCCTTGGAAATTGTCTTCTGGATCTGTTTCACAACCATAGAATTTTGTATTATATAATATAGAATTAAACTTCTTAAGATCATAGTTAACTTCTTTCATTATATCAATTAGATATAATAACAATTTATCATTACGACTCTCACGAAGCTCATCATATTCTGCTATATTGTTAAGATTATCAATTAAAGCAAATCCAAATGCTTTATGCCATAGTCTATTAACAATATTAGCAGTAAATGTAGGATGCTCTTCACTTATCATCCATTGTGCAAAACTTGGCTGTAATTTATTTCTCTTACGAGTTTCTTTAACTCTATCACCAACTGGTGTAACTGCCTTAACTACTTCACCAGGATCACCATCTTTATACTTATAATCATGCGGTAAGGAGAGCACCTTTTTGAGATCACTATCTACTTTATTACGGTATCCTCCTTGTTGCCAGAATTGACCAATTTCGTTAAGAGCTCCTTTTGTTTCTTTAGCTTTGTCTGTTGCTTCTGCTTCCTTACGAAGTCTTTGATATTCCTTGCGCATGCCCTTATCACTCCTAGTATTAACAGTAGTAAAGAAGGCACTCATTTCATAATACTCCATCTGCGACCAATCATCGAAGGGATGGTCGTGGCATTGAGCACATGAGACATCCATACCAGCAAATGCTTGAAACGTATTAGATACATTATCAAGTAGCATACCTTCATCTCTTAGAAAGTATCCAACAGCAGGATTAGTATATATTGTTCCTTGCGCAGTTAAAATATCTTTAACTAATTTGTTATATGGTGTATTCTTTTTAATTTGATCTCTGACCCAGGTAATATATGTTTCACCAGATACATTCCCATTGAGCTTCTTTTTTAATCTTAAATTATTAGCATAAAAGTTAAACATTGTTTCATTATAACCTTGCGAATTAATAAGATATTTAACTAATTCCGCTCTATCATTATATTTTTTAAACTCCATACTCTCTTCATATGTTGGTATTCTTCCAACAATATCAAGGAAAGCCCTTCTAACAAAAACATCATCAGATGATTTCTTAGGCATTGATAGTTTTTTATACTTTAAATCTGCCGAAATGATCTCATCGATCTTTAAACTATGATTTATGTCAGCGGAAAATAAGCTTAGAGTAAAAGCTAAATATAAGGAAATAAATTTAACCATATGTATATTTATACACAAACTATATAATATCCTCTAGTTCGGTAGCATATTTCAATCGCTTTTGGGTATGTGGGGTACCTGCTTTTTCATACCGTTTTAAGAAAATCCTCGTAGCATCTTCAACATTACTTGTTTGGTTTAACATCCGCTTTACCTTTTTATATTCTGGATGCTTTTCCATTTCATATAAAATAAAATCTATTTGCGTATCTAAATCACTCCAATCAGTACCCCGTGTCTTAGCGAATTTAGTTAAATTAATAGGGTCTGTATCATACCTACCACCCTTTTCCCACTGCGCTAGTCCGCGACCCGGACCTCCACCCAGTTGCTTAACAGCAGGATCCAAATTAGATTCTGCTTTTAAATTTGCCACTATCCCTATAGCAGCAGTTTTCGTTAACCCTCCATCCGTCAGTCTATTAACAATATATTTTGTAGAGCCTTTTGTTGGGATATCATTAGATACAGAATCAATCTCAGTAGGAGGGGTTTCAATTTTGAGCTTTTGTAATATTTCTGAGGCAACCTTATCAAACTTAGGAGAAGATATTATTTCATCAGCTTTTTCAACAGCATCTATTTTTTGTTCTATTGGCTCTGGCCTCTCTTTAAGAGCTTTGAGAATGTAGTCAGTTTCATACGCAGTAGCACCTAAAGACAGCAACCCCATTAGTATCTCTTTATAACCTTCATCAAACTGCTCTGTCATCGCTTTTTGGGGCTCTTCTTAGTAGATATGTTAGCTTTATCGGCTTCTTTTTTATTCTTATAGTACTCAACTAAGAACTTGGGTAAGTTCTTTAACGCGGAACCTTTCTCTTTAGTACAATGTCCACATCTAAAGGCAGTAAACCTCTTAGCATCACTGAAGCAACCGCATTCAGGACACCACTTATCTTCTTTAGGCATTAAATGTACTGTTGAGTATAGCTCTCTTTCTCAAGTGTAAGCTCTGTCTCTGTAAGTTTTCCATCTCCTTTATCAGTTTTATTAGATAGATTCTCTTCATCTTGCTCAACTTCTTTAGGAGTAACATTAACATCGTCTTTACGTTTTTGAACGTCTGGTATAGATGGTAAGTTAACACCAAAATCGACAGGTTCACCTAAATGACATGGTACGTCAACTGTTCCAACATATCGACCACCACCGTGATCAACAGATAATGTTAATTTATCGCCTTCGGGGCTAATACCTCTTACACGGAGATGTAAGCCTGTATCAATAAAATCATCAATAATTTCCTTTACGTTAGTTGGAAGACCTTCGTAAACTTCATCACTCTTAAAATTATCATTGAACTTAAAAACGTCATTCTGCTGAAATCCGCTTTGGATCCCACGAGCTGGGTATTTTGCCATGTAATACTCAAATAGATGGAGAAATTTTTTGTCTTTAGCCATACTATTATTTAGTCCTTTAGATAAATAATTATACAAATTTATGGTAGTAAGATTAGATAATTTAGAAAGTACACCTCTCGAGCAGAAATCTCTTGAGGAAGGCTACTTATATAAAGATATAAAATTTGATTTAGAATTCTCACGCTTTACCAGGCCTGAACTATACTCTACATCAGGACCAAAAGATCTTGCTGAACTACAAGATGGTCAAGCGGTTGTTAATTCTATTAAGAATATACTTACTACCACTCCTGGTCAAAAGTTACTTAACCCTTTACTGGGCTTAGATTTTAGAAGCTATCTTTTTGAACCTGTAAATACAACTACTTCATATTTTTTAGGTCAGTTTATTTATTTAAATTTAGGGGTACAGGAACCTCGTATATCTCTTAATGAAGTTCGTATTACTGGTGATCCAGATAATAATCAATATGATATTGAAATTGGATTTAGCATTCCAAAACTTGATATTAACGATCTGTCTTTAAACGCCACACTTAATAAAGATGGCTACGTTATTGTATAACAAAGCCGCTTGATTAAATATATACAATGAGCCTTCAAGATTTTACAGACTACAGCCTTCCAAAGAATGCTTATCTCACTTTTGACGCTAACTCTTTAAAAGGGTTAATTATTGATAGGCTTAATGAAAATGAAACTTTTACAGATCAGAACTTCGAAGGATCGAATTTTAGTGCATTTATTGATGTTGTAGCTTATATGTATCACGTGTTATTGTTTCAGCTAAACACAACTTCAAACGAGTCGACCTTTAACACTGCAACTATTTATGAAAACATGAATAAGTTGGTATCTAATATAGGATATAACCCACTAGGTGATCAAACATCACTTGTTAATATATCTCTTTCTGTATCGAATTTACCCTCTAACGTGTATACAATTCCTAGGTTTAGTTCTATAGCTGCAAACGGTAGTACTTACGTTACTATAGATGATATTACATTTGAAAAAACAACTGATAATACTTTAGAGACTGTAACTACTTCCAATAGTACGCTTTATCAAGGAGTTGTAACTGAGACAACGTTCAACGCAACCGGGGAGCCATATGAAAATATTATTTTAGTTGATACGTTTACCTCTAAACAATTTAAACAAAGTGTATCTAATGTTAAAAATACTAAATTTGTTAGCGATAATACTTTTAATATATTTGTACAAAATAATTCCACTGGAGTTTGGACTGAATATACTGAAACATCTTCACTATTCTTAGAAGATTCAGATGCTAAGAAGTATGAAAAACGACTTAATGGTAGCGGTAATTATGAATTTAAGTTTGGTAATAATTTAAATGGTAAGCAATTAGATGCTAATGATACTGTATTAATTTATTATGTTACCTCGGATAATGAGGCCGGTATTATAAATCCTAATGCATTTGTAGATACCCCATTTGCGTTATACGGGTCTCCCACTTTCAATACTATTAAAGATATTATATATACTTCTGATCAAACATTGGTACTTCCTTCTCAACTTAGCAATATTTCTATTGACAATCAATTTGGTTCATCACCAACCAAAGTGGCTGAAACTGTTACAGAAATAAGACGAAATGCGCCAAAAGTTTTTGCTTCTCAAAATCGCTTAGTTACAAAGAACGATTATGAGTATCAGATTAATAGAAACTTTAATAATATAACCCGGAATGTAAAGATTTTATCCAACCAAGAATATACATCGAAGGTATTATCATATTACAATGAAATTGGGCTAGCAAATGGTAACGATGATGCTCGTGTTTTATATTCACAAGTATTGTTTTCTTCGTCAACATCTTTTAACAATGTATACGTGTATACAGCTCCAACTAGTAATCCAACGTTAAATGGTCTTTCACCAAATTATTTAAATCCTGCCCAGAAACAATTAATTACAGATTTTTGTGATAGTAAAAAAGATATAACACAAAATGTAGTTATTTCAGACCCAATTTTTAAGGCATTTTCTTTTGGAGCTCCAAACACTAATGACAATTCTGTTGACGATACGGTTAATAATTCTTCACTTCGAGTTACCTTAGATAAAAACCAAGCTATCAATGATGGTGCTGTTAAATCTGCAATTTACAATATTATTAATAACTATTTTGAGGCAGTACAATTAGGTAATATAATATCAGTAGCTAATATTACAACAGATATTCTTAATATACCTGGAGTTACGGCCATAGATACTATTAATGGTGATAGTATAGTCCCCAACTTAAACTTTATTATTTGGAATCCGGATTACAAAGAACAAGATAATGTTCTTCAATCACTCAACTACCAATTGGAAGACTTCCAGTTTGCATATTTTTACAATATTCAAAATATTACGAATAAGATTGCTATACGACGATTGTAAGATTAAATATGTTATATGTCGCTAAGTTCTCTACAACTCGATTCCTCCGGTGAATTCGATTTGCTATATAATTTTTTCCACGTGCGGGATTATAGAAACGTGGAGACGTATGAGAGCTACGCATTACCATTTACTCCACTGTCGTTTATACCAAATTTAACTGATGGTATAGAAGATTTTGTATCTAATAAAAGATTAGTGTGGGATTTCGGTGATGGTACAACTGTAGAGAGTATTACCGCTTCTCACTCTTATGATAAACCTGGTCGATATAAAGTTACATGTTATTTATATGATAAAAATGGTACCGGTTACCTAGATACATTTTCATCAAAAGTAAATATTAAGGACTATATTGAAGATGAGCTAACCATTAGTATTAATTCCACATTAACAGCTAATACGGGTCAGTTACAGACCCCCTTTACTATTAATAGGTACAATTCTTATAGGTCTGTTAAGAATAACCTACCTACCATAGTGGCGTATTCCTCTGCTGGTAAAGATAATGATTACTTTCGTAACGGCTATATTGACGAGACTTACGGGCACCTGAGACCATCTTCTTCCTTTGTGCAGATCTTAACATCTACCGGGGGTGTAGAAAATGTAGATGTTAGTAATATTATTACAGAAAACACACCTATTTACATTAAATTGAGTAGTGCAGAAATAGTATCGGTTGACAAAACAGATCCAGAAGCATTTTATGCAGGATTAACAGGTACTGCGGATGTATATTTCAAGAGTGATTTTCCAGGAAATTATAATCTTACCTTTGGTTATCAACAAGGGAGTATTTTTGAATATGCTAATACAACAAATTACGGTGTATCTGCTATTATCGAATCTAATAATACCTATGATAGATTATCATTCTCTTCTAATGGTATAGATGGTGAAGGAGTGGGTAACTCACTATCAACTTTCAACATTGGTACAACTAAATTTGCAACTACAAAAATTGCATTTGTTACTAAAGTAAAAGATACTAATAATTTTACACAAAAAAATATGCCATTGTTGAGCGCTGTCAGTGGTCAAGATTTAAATCTAGTTTTAACAGACGGTACAACCAACTACGATGTTGTATTTACGTCTAATTTTCAAACTCTATCCACTCTTGATACAGGTGGGTTTTACAAAGGTTATTTTGTAAGTAACAATTCCTCAACGTTAGAGAATGTATATCTTTCCGGTCATACAACTTATTTAGGTAATGTAATATCTGGTGCTAGTAATACTTTTACATTATACCCAAGTAGTTTCTATACTATTGCAAAAGAAGGTGAGAATATTGACTTTAAACAAACGTTTAAAGATATTGCAATTCAACCACTCTTTACTGATTCTAAAATTTTAATGAGTGATTTCTTGGGATCTATTTTTGGGGATTTAAGCTCAACACAAGATGCTATTGGTAAGGCTACATATGAAAAGATTCAAAATTTCTTCGATAATAATTCTTCTATAGATGAGAGTAATGTTGACGAGTTAGATAGTATTTTGCAAATGCTTGAATTGCCGGAATTAACTAAATATTCTTTTCCAGCTAAATTAAATCGACTTATCGATTTACTTTCTATTAGTAAGTCTCAATTATTTGGTAGACGTAATAGAAATCAAACACATTATCAATCGTATGGTTATAGTGATAGTGAATTTTATGGTTATAATTTAGGTAACAGGTTAACAGCTAGTAGTACTATTATTGCTGGGCAATCAATAGTAGCAGCTGAAAAGTATAGTGGTAAATTTATTACTCTGAATACTACTTTACCATTGAGTGCTAGAATTACTCCTACAATTGCTACTACAACAGGTTTTGTATATGGGACTTCTACCGGTCAATTAATATCTGCAACTTCTGACCAGCTTGATAGTGGTACGTTTATTACAATTGAGCAATTTAGCCAATGTGGGATTGCTACTGAAAGTAATGTTGAGATGTTTACACAACCTCTCTCTACTAGCTCTACGTATTACAGATTAAGTGATTATAACTCAAGCTGGGGATGGCCGCTTATATTAGGTGATGGTCGCGATCTTTTAGATGTTTATAATTTTTATTACCAACAAGAAGTAACAACGAATATTGAAAACTCTATAATTGATTTTACTGATCCTAATAACACTATTTCTTACACTCTTACTTCATATAATGATTGGGCAAAAAACAACGGCACTATGTCAAATATTTTCTCCCAATCCTTGTATGAAGGTCTTAAACTTTTTGAAGATTAATAATTATGCCCGACCAATCTATAAGAACAGTTCTAGTTAAGTACTCTATCACTAATCCTGATATAACAGATGGTGTATATAGAGATACCGTGGCCCCGTTTTCTTTTCTAGATTTTATCAATAATACACAGGCTGACTATTCACCTGAGGAGTATAGCTCATTCTATAGTGCCTACCTTCAAAACTGGTATAGCCAACAAGGCACTTCAAAACAAGTACAAGAAACCGAATTCAAAGATTATTACAGACAATTTATTAAAGAGATTGTTATTAATTATACTACAGAAACGGAGAAACGTTTTTTAGAAAAGATCGATTTCAACGACCCTACCGATTTAGATGTAGCTATACCTTTTTTTGCAAACCGGCTCAAAGATATCGCGCTGTTCTATAAAAAGAAACGGGATGAAGGTAAATATGTAATTGATAGAAATAAGATCAAAGGTAGTACTACTGGTTTAGAGAAAGCAATTTTTGATAACATTTACAATTTTGTTTTTAACACAGAAGACTCTCTCGACACGCAAAATGAATCTGTATTAGCCGCTGTTAAAAATTTAGGTATAGAGATTGAAGAATTTATTGATGTATATGGTGATTATTTTGATCTTACAGATACAGATAATAGTAATAATATTAACGAAGTTGAGGCCAAATATTACTTAGATCCATCAGGTATAAATGCCATTTCTACCGGTGATAACTTTTTAACTAATTTACGTACTTTTAAAATTAATCCACCTACTCTAACTCCAGATGAGTTTGATGCTATTTGTAACCCTGATAACGCGTTAGTTCAAATATACAATGAATATAAAACTGGTGGGTTATCGATTGCTCAGTTTTATTCTTTAAAAAGATCGTTAATATCTAAATATATTGGTACCGATATATACTATATTGATACTACTACAACACCTGCAACATCAGGACTTATGGTAAGGGCAGATAATCCTGCTACTAATTCTCTTAATTTGCAAGGAGTTGATACTGCAACAGTGGAGAGTAATCAAACAAAGCTTTTGAGAGACGTTGGTCTTAATTTTAAAGAAGATGATATTGGACTTTTTAAACTGCAAGCAGAAACTTTTTTATATAATATAGATACTACTTCGTTGGAAAACGGGAATGTATATATTTTCCCCGATCCAGCACAATATGGTAATGTTTCAACTAACCCACAGCCAGTATACCCAATATATTACAAATTCGATTATAGATTCAATACAAGAAACGTATCGAGTGGATTAGCAGCTGGGGATCCTAAAATTACAAATAAAGCTACCACCTTTGAATCATATACCACGAGAGAGCGTAATGATACTCAATTAAAAGATCGTAACGATCTTAGCTATAAACTAAATTTTACCGACTTATATAATCAGGGGATAATTAGCAAATATCAAACAGATATTTACGGCAATGAATATGCTTTGTTTAAAAGTGAACCTTTAAAACCCATAGATACCAACGCATCAACCCAGGTAAAAAATTTACTATTAAACGGTCATGTGTTTTTTGATACAGACAGTGGTTATAATTTTAATTATTCATTAACTGAAGTTTCTGGCACTACTGTTAAATCTGGACTTAGTACATATACAAACGGTCTTACTGCTTTAAATAATCCGTTTACTTTATATATGAGGGAATTTTACCCTTATCAAGAACTTATCCAGGATACTAGAAATATTAAACCTTTTTGGCGGGATGGTGGTGCCTTTACCTTTTTGGACGGGTCTGAGCTTCCTAATCCTTTAACTGGGTTGGGTCCAGGTTATCCTGCATCTACTAATTACTATTATACAGTTCTCGCTGAAGGTACATTCCCAACACCTGTTGATCTACAAACTAATCAAACTCCGCTATCAGATATTACTACGGAGGCTGCTTTTAATATTATTACGGAAACTTCTGAACTTACTTTTGATGTAGATATAAGATACTATCTTTCAGCCGGTGGGCAGTACAAACGATATGAAGGAGGGTTTTTTACAGACGATATTACATTACCTAATGACTTTATATACTCAGATAATTACCGTTATATAGATAGTACCGATTCTAGAGGTTCTACTGTTGTATCTAATCTTAGTTCATCAAATAGTTCACTTACAAAAGAAGAACAAAAAACCTTAGAGGGTAAGTTGTATGTAAAAAATGGATCTTATTCAACATCGGAACTATTATCATCTGCTCTAGCTAAAACAATTACAAAATACTCAACTGCAGTTCAAAATCAAATTAATCAGAATCTTATAGATTTTGATATTATTCAAAATACTATTTTCCTCGAAACTAACTCTAGTCTTATTGTCGATAAAATAAGTTACAAAAATGGTAAATTTACTCAACCTGCCACTAACAACACCCTATACTCTGTTAATAGTAGCAATATGGTAGAAGTCTTTACAAATAGATTTTATGTTGAAGATACAAATATGATTTATTTTGCGCGTTTCCAGGATGATATAAATGATACATGTGGCCCGGTAGCAGATAACTATAAGGCAGTTTACCCGGAAATTTACGAATACAATATTCAACAAAATACATCAAAAAAGATATATCCAGAAGGGGTTACAGATGCATCACTAAGTGCTTTTGAACTAAATATACCATCTATATCAAATAGAAATTATACTCCTGATTCAGTACACACCCCAACAATAGCATATAATAGTTTGAATGATTTGTTTAAGTTAACGTATATTGTAAATGATAAAAATGATTTTTCACATATAGTTGATGTATCTTTTAAAATGTCAGATAATAAACTTTCCGTTATAGATTCAAATAGATATGAATCATTAAATAATATTACAAGAACATCAACATTTGGAGATACAACTAACTTTAACTCTGTTTCCGCTAGCAACGGTTCCTTTACAAGAGATTCTACAAACTTCACCTTTAATGTATAATGAGCACGATTTTTATTAACCTTTCATCTGTAACTCAAAATATTAATGTAATAGGCGACGAAATACTGTTTAAAGGAGCGCCAACGATAAATTTTGTGCTTACTGGAATTTCCGAAACATCTAGTTCAGCACTTACGTTAGATATCAATTGGGGCGATTCAAGCACTACTCAATATGCACAAAAAGATATTGTATTTAACTATAAAACTAAATCTATTTTTGATGAAGTGTTGTATGGTAAAGTAGGTGGAACTATTTTAAATCAATATGAGCACACTTATGTACCTTCTACAAGTTCCTTTTTTACTAATCTTACTGCTCAGTTTCTAATACATTATAATAACGGATTTTACGCAAATATTAATCAACCTATTAAATTAATTCGGGAAAGTTATTATGATAATATACAGAAGCTTGGAATTACATCAACACAAATGATAGGGGCTTCGGCTAGTAATACAATAGCTAATTTGCAATCTAAATTTAATAACGCTACATATATCACTTTCTTGAATAATTGATTGCGTCTCACGATTGTACCATTAAATATGTATGTAAATGGCGACAACCAATACATACTCTGTTAGCTCTGTTTCTTTTCCAACAGCGGAATATAATGATAGGTTTATATCATTTGAGCAAACTAAATCAACGTTAGAGCAAGGGTTAGATGTTAACCTTATCGACGCTCTTTCTGGTGCACGTGATAGTAAAATTAATAATTACTCATCTTTTTACTTAACCGGTAAAAATAAATTATCTAACTTTATATCTGTATCTTCACCTTCACAAGATCCTGCTATATCGTTAGTTACAAAAATTGGATTTGAACGTCCTAATAATCAATCTTCTAAATATTTTTATATCTTCAAGAGTAACGAGAGTGTAACTACTGATCAAAAAGCGTTGGGCATACAACCTCTCAATAAAACCGGGTTGTTTGAAAATAATTATTTTTTCGAAATTGAAGCGTTAAATAATAACTTATGTAGGATCAAGCATAACGATGGACTATTTGATTTTTATCTTAATTATAATAATACGCCGGGTATAGATAAATTTGTATTCTACCGTAATACAGATGATTATAAAGGTATTATTCGTGAGCAAAGTGATGTATTTAGATATGTTTTAGATGATGACGGGTACTTGCAACTATTTAAATTTAACAATAATGTGCTTAATATTGTTGCATTAAGTGGTGACCAGCTTACCCTTACACCTTTGTTATCAGGCAGTCTTAACCGTGGTATTAATAACTTAATGCATATTGATTACTCGTTAGATCAAAACAAACAGTATATAAATAAAAGTTTTGCTAAATATAATGTAAGAAAGTCATCTAATTTAATTTTAGATACAGCAAATAGCAGTTTAAATGAAGATGGTCAATACATGCTTACAACCGCGTATAATACTATCTCTGCTGATAATTTCAAACTAAATTATATAACATTAGATACTAACCGTTCGGAATTTAACTTTGTTAAACGTGGTTCTAATATGGTAGATAGTCCTATCGGATTGGGGCGCGATCCTAGAGAATATTATAATTTAAATTCTGGTAACAATCAAGAAAGGGGTTTAGATAAGATTAACCTCAACTATAGCTTTTATGATAAAGACGTGTACGTGGAAAATGGCACTGATACTTATTTCACTGCTCCCTCTTCAATTTACCCCTACAATAGGCTCAACATTAACGATACAACTTTCGCTTATAATGGTGCTTTCGCTGGGCCTACTCCTTTTTTAGCTGATAAAATTTTTATTAGGAGACAAAACACAACTCAATATGATAATGGCAGATATTTATGCACATGGTTATCAGGTGGTAATTTAGGAGAGCAAGGAATATGGGTTGATAGATACTATTACCCAGATAAGATCTCTAAAAGTGCAGCATTATCGTCAACACCAGTTTATGCACCATCTTTCCAGGATAGTGTAGATACTATTAATCTTAAAGTATCTGATGCTATTATTAATAAAGAAAAGTTCTTTGACAAACTAAGTGATGCTGCTATAGAGCCAAATATAGCTATTAAATATGAAAGAATTGGTAATGCAGATATTAAAGAGATTGTTAATAGCTCTGCACCATTAGTTTCTGCATTCGATATGTACAATACCTCTCGTGTTGTTAGGGGGGAAACAGAAAATTACTGTACCGATGTTGATACACGTGAATTAACGTTTGATGGTAGTAATTATACTATTTTTAACGTTTCTGATGATATAGATAAAACCAAAAATTTCACGTTAAATTTTGATATGTATTTAGATCCGATGAACCAGTACGGATTTGAATTATTAGGTAATAATACTAATAGAGGGTTTGGCATTTTTCAAGATCAAACAGTTACCCCGTTTATCCATGTTGTAAGTGATCAAACGTTATACATATATAATACAGATTTTGAATTACGAAATAAAATAGAATTTAAAACAAAAATTAAACAGGTATTCAAAAGAAGTGCATTAGATGATTATATAGTTACTACCTCTGGTAATCTCTTTTACAAAGTTAATACACAAGGTAATAAGATTAAATTAGATTGTGGTAGTGATATTTTAGAATATATTGGTTATTATCAAATGCATAATAATATCGATTTTATTTCCAGTGATCAAAAAGTTCGTAGAATTAATACCAATACATTTGCTGTTTCCACTCTATCAGCGGCAGAATTTGATGTATATGAAAAGGAATTTTGTCTGTATGATAATGTTTTAGAGTATAATGACACTATATATAAATTACCTGGAACTAATAACAATTGGGAAAACGATTCTACTGTTTTTTATCAAGTTAGTAATTTTGTAGTTAAGCATAACTTAGACAGTGCTCCGGAGGCTTTTCTTAAAACAGATATTAAAGATTTTTTAGTTGTTCGAGATAAAATTTATATACTTAAACCTACTGAATATTTTATCTTTAATACGAGTGGTATTTTTGAGCTATCAGGATCAATTGGTAATATTACTATACCCAGCCCAGCAACTGAAACGACTGTAGCTCTTTCCGGTGGAACATTTATTTCAATGGACTGGGTTAATGAATATCGCAATGGTGTAAACTTTCAATATCCTGTATTATTAGCTGAAGGTAATGATGATAAGCTATATCTCTCTAAAGGTACTATGCCATCATTAACAGCAGCTGTTTTATCTGGGGTTTCATTTGGTCATAATACCCCTGCTACAAAATTAACAAATTATAACGTTATTAACCATCTCTATGATTCATCATCTATAGATTTTAAATTAACATTAACCAATTATTTAGATACGGAGGATATTCTTACCAAAACGATCTCTTTTGATCCTGCAAATTTTGAACCAGGATTTTATAATTTTACTTATAGGTTAGACACTATACAAGGTAACTCAACCTTATATATAAATGCTGAACTATATGAAAATCAAACGTTTTCCCCAGGTAAGTATATGATTCAAGATATATTTAGTGATGAGTTTTTTATTGGCTCGGCAGGATTTCAAAGTAACATGGATCTTTCTACTTATCTCAAACAACCAGGATATTATTATACAAAAGATCTTACAATAAGAAATCCTTTCATATATGATAAGGCTATTGATACAGAGCTAGTATATGCTTTATACTTAGTTCAACAAAAACTAGATACTTTAGTTCTATCGTTACCTGCCGGTCAACGTACCTCTAAAACAGAAATACAACAATTCTTTAAGTTTAATAGAAATAATTCTTCAAATCATATTGATATAGTTGTAAGAAATCTTAACATTACTGATATTACTATACGAGAACAAATTAAAGCATCTATTTTAGCAGAAGCTAAAGACTTTACACCAGTGGGTGTAACAATTAACGATGTAGTATTTAAAGATTATTAAAAGATGATTATTGATTATTCCTCATATAAAAAAGTTTATACTTCCGGTGATTTATTTACTCTCACAGGGTCAGATTTTTATGGTTTTGTTGAAACTAAAGATAATGTTGCCAAAGAAGTAGCAACAGGTAAAACTCTTACATCTAAAAACACTTTTGCTACTGATTTATTTTTTACAGATAATTTTACTGATCGTGTTATTAGTGATACTAATATTACTTTGCCAAATTCCGTCGATAACTGTACTTTTAGTCTTAATGACAATTTTAACTACGGGTTATTCAAGCTTAAATTAGATAATTTACGAAAAAACAATACCTATGTTTATTCTAGACTTTTTATAGCATCTAATAAGCTACCGTATACGGAATCCATACGATACGCTTCACTTTCTTCCAATAATTTATCTGCATTTCAGATTAATACATCAAATACCGGAAACCCTCAGTTTGTAGAAAATGTAAGATTTGAAAATAATCATTATTTAAGTGCTTTTGGATATGTAGTAGATGCTACTGTACAAGCTAATTTAGATTTTGAAGACCATTTTTCTTTATTTGCTTGTACTTCATCTGATCTCATTTGCTTAACTGGTTCGAATACAGATTTAACTGTTATAGAAGATACTACCGGGTATGAAACTACAGACGAAAATAATTTATCGTTTAAAGAGTTAGGTGGAATTGCTTCTACAAAAAAACATTTGTATCTATCTGATACCGGTAATAATGTTGTATTGCGATATGATATTGCTGGTTATGTTAATAATGATAGTTCTCTTAGAAATAAGCGTAACTATATTGAGTTAGTAGGTGGTTATGGTGACTCAAGACGTCAGACTAAATTTGTTAGGCCGACAAAATTAGCTGTTACTGATAGCACTGTTGCTGTTTTTGATTCTGGTAACAAAGTTGTTAAAATTTTCGATGAAGAGTTTAACTACATAACCCGTATTACATCTATTAATTTCAATACAGAGACATTAGGTGCCATGGGATTTGACCCGGACTTTAATTCTTTGTATATTTTAACATATAAAGACGTAGCGGTAAATAATATTACATCTCGAGTACCGTATTTATATCGTTTTAGCGGTGAAAACTTTAGATTTAAAGAAGAGATAATTTTAGATGATAGACTTTCTCAAACAGAAGAAATAATAGATATTTCTTTCTCAGGTACAGATAGTAATTACTGGTATTTTGCAACAAACAAGACTGTATATAAAAAGTTTAAAACACGACCTTCAAAAATTGTTGGTACATATAGAACAGAACGACTTTATCTCTTGGATTTTACAGACGAGACTGTTGAAATATCTAATAATCCTGTAACTATAAATAATCGATGGAATTTTAACGATGTTAATTTTTCCCAAGCTGAGTTTATTTGGAATTTAGGTACTCAAGTCGGTGAAGCTGCTGAGACTGAGCAAGTAAGTGGTCTTCTCGATTCAAGAATTAATTGCTTTTCAATTTTCCAATCTACTAGTAGTTATGATAGGACAATTATGCTAACTAACGGTAGATTATACTTTTTTGATGAACCTATTATAAGTTCTTATCAGCGAGTTCTAAAGGATCCTAATTACACTAATTACGGGAGTGAAGGATTTTCATTAAATAGTGATAGCTTTATACAACAATCTATTGTCAATACAGAGTTATTTAAACTAGTTGATGATGTCCTTCTTCTTAAAAATAATATCGTCGGTAGATTTACTGGTTCATTTAATAATAATATATTAGAGCTTGATAATTACAACTATAATGTCAATTTTAGTAAATTTATAACTAAGGAAATTGAAAATTTTTACATTCATAGCAATGAAGAAAATCTTAATGGAGTTTTAAATAGATGCTTTAAACTAATATATGATGTACAAGAACAGTTAGTTAATTTAGTTGAGCCGGATATAAGTCCTGATGTCCAATCATCATATACTATTGGCAGTATTATAGAAATTTGATTGCTTAATACTGCCACTACCATAAATATATGTATGGCAAGTGAATCATTAACAAACACCAACATTTCCGAAACATATGTCGGTGTGCTTCATGCTAAAGGTGAGGCTTTACCCGGGTCTGGACAGGAGGATATTTATGACGGATTTGGTAATAAAAGTGCACTTAGTATAGGAAAAGCTGGGCAAGGAATTGATGTTGATGGCGCGCTTGGTAGCAACTTTAAAGCCGCAATTGCCGATACAATATACCCAGTTGGTTCAGTTATTTTTTCTATTGACAATACTAACCCAGGTGATCGATTTACCGGTACAACTTGGCTACAAGTATCTAAAGGAAAGTTTATAGCAGGTGTCGGTCAAGGTACTGATAATAGTAGCGATACTCATACAGTTGCAGCTGGTGATGTTGATACAACAGGGGAGTATAAGCATCAACTAACAGTTACCGAACTACCAGAACATACTCACCCTATTAAGAACTCCTCGAGGTTAGGAAATGATCCTAACGTAGGCTACTATGCCGATCATGGTAATCCTTCTAGACCACAAGCAACTCCCCTACTACCGGATAATACAGGTGGTAATCAATCTCACAATAATATTCCGCCAACATTCGGTATGTATGTATGGCAAAGAACAGCTTAACATTTTAAAATAATGCCAGATATTGAAATAGTAAAATTAAAACTAAGAAGAGGTACTGATGCACAACGTCAGGCTGTAACTCTCGAACAAGGTGAACTTGGGTATACAACTGATGCTAAACGCGTTTGGGTCGGCGACGGGTTTACTGTAGGAGGTAATAATATAAGTAATATTATACATACCCCAATGTATGTTGGTACTAGAACAGACCTGACAGATGCTGTTAACGGAGATCTTGTTTATGAAGATAATTTACTATATCAATTATCTGGTACGTATGCTGCTAATTTAACATCATGGGCTTTCATAGGTACAAGACCAGATGATTTAACTTTAGAGTATACTGCTAGCAATACCCTTCATATTGCCAACAACGGGGTTGGTATTGCTCAACTAAGTAGTAATGTTGTCGATCTTAGCGGAGGTCTTGCTTACGGGTCAACGGGATTATCAGCACGAATTGATAATTCTACTATTACGATTAATGCGAACGGTGAACTTGAAACAACCAATGTCAATATTAGCGCTGGTGATATCGGTCTAGGTCTTAGTGGTGGAGCTGGTGATCCAATTGGTATTAATGTTACTGAAGCACTTACCTTTACAGGTGGTAAGCTTGACTTTGCTGCAGCCGGTACAGATACAGTTGATGGTGATGCTATTAAAGCAGCTGCCCTCGGAACTGGACTTCAAAAAAGCGGTTCTACAATTGCTCTTGAAACTATAGGCGGTGGCACGGCTCAACCGCTTTTTACTTCTGTATTTGATTCAACTGGACGTATTACTTCATCAACTAATGCAGTTCAACAAAATCTTTCTGGAACTGACGGAACTGGTACTGGTCAACTCTTTTTTGGTTCGCTTAGTGAGGAAAATCCAGGCGCTACCGGAGAAACAGTTATTAATGCTTTATCAGCTAATAGTAATCAAACAAGTGCCGTGGCCATTGCTCTATCTTCCGCAGGTTTCATTCAAATTGCATCAGGTGCAAATGGCAACTTCGCAATCCCAGTATTTAAATTCTAAAAATCATGGCTAAAAAAATCGAAATTCTCGAAAATACTCTTCTTAAACTTCTCGTTCGTCGTGGAGATAATGCAGATCGTCAAAATATTACATTAAGTGAAGGTGAATTAGGATATACAACAGATAGTAAACGTTTGTATATTGGTGATGGATCTACACAAGGTGGTCTTATTACCGGTAATAAGTTTTTAGGATCTGTTGCTGATCATACATCCTTGGTTGAAGGGGCTGTAGGAGATATAGCTTATAATACGACTAACAATATATTATATACTAAAACAGCCACTGGGTGGGATAAAATAGCACAAATTTTCGTAGCAGCAAATGATTCAATTATCGTAAATGATACATTAGGAACTATCGCCGTCGGTACTCTATCATCTCAACATTTGAGCGGTTCAAATGAAATTACCGGTAATTCAATCGAGCTAGTTAGTGGTCAAATTTCCTTAAGCAGTACACAAATAAAATCGAATAGGATTACAGCCTTTAATACTAGTCACCTACATTTACCACAGAAACTTAATATTAATAATGTTGATTATTCGTTTCCAACAGGTGGTCTTGGAGGGGCAAATAGTTTTCTCAAAGCAGACAATTTTGGTAATCTTAGATGGGCTGCTCCAGAATCTGGTGCCACTGTTTTCTTCAACTCATCAGCTGCAGCTGTTCCAGTTGGTGCTATGGTTGAATCAGCTACTCTATCCTCAATGCCTACTGGTTGGTTGGTAGCCAATGGTCAGACAGTTGCGGGTGCGGATTATCCAGACCTTTCTGCCGCTATTGGTAATATCTATGGTGCTAATGCAGGTCATACAACATTTAATCTTCCAAATGAGTCAGCTAATGGCTATGTATTCATTAAGGCTCTTGCCGATACTGTTTCTACTACTAATGTTACAGTTACTAATGGGTTAACAGCTTCCTCTAATGGTACTAATACAACTGGAACGGCAATGTCAGTACTCGATAATACTATCGAAATTGGATTACCTATGCCTGGTTTTGTAGCTTATGATACTGCAATAAATAACGGTACATTTACAACAAAAGCTACTTATACAAAATTTTGGGTAACTGGTTCTGGCGCTACGGGTGGAAGTGTTGCAGGTGGATCTGCTGCTACTATATATGGTATTCTTTCCGCTCCTATAGGAACTTCTGTTAGTTACACTGTTGGAGCTGGTCGTACTACTGCTAGAACTCATGGACAACCTTCATATATTTCTATAGGTGGTACTGAGCTAGCTCGTTCGATAGGTGCTATTGCCCCTGCGAGAGACTCTTGGGCAGATGGACTTACTGCTAATAATGGTTCATTTTTACCTAACGACCCCCATATGGTTTCTGTACATATTCTTTCTGGAGCTTGGGGTGGTATGGATACTAGCTCTGGTGATGAGGAAGTAAATGCTAACCCATCATTCTGGGGCGGAGCCGGAGCTCCCGGTGCTTCTAATCATAGTGTTGGAGGATCATGGGAAGACACAGCACCTGGTATAGTTAAGTTTGAATGGGGGATGTAATAGTTAAATTATATTTATACTTACTTGAAATTTAGATTATCAGATTAAATATCTGTATGGATTATCCTACAGACCTTCCACTCTCAGCTGTTGCAGTACAGATATTCGAGGAAGGCATGTCACCTCAATATGATATTACTTGGTCATTTACATATGAACTAAGCAATTACACGTCTGGTGATGAAATAGGATATTGCATGTTTTTACAAGATGCTAGCTTTCCATTAAGTGGTGGTGGCGTCGGGCCTGATCTTGGATTTTCAGGAAATACCCTTCTTAGTGCAGCTTTATCTTCACAACCTTTAAATAAACCTGTTTTAGGTATTGGATTTGATAGTCTGGGAGTTTTTGCATCAGAACTCATATATACAGACGGGGTTACTCGTACTGGTAGAAGTTATGAACCTAATAGTATTACAATAAGAGATAAAAATCTCGACATAATTACAACTCATGCTATTAGTGCTTTTGATTTAATTAGTTCCGGTAAAAAAACTGTACGTGCTCGGCTTGGTAACTACGGTCGTAAGGTTGTTGTTGATTACAAAGCAGAGTCTGATACATTTTATAAACATTTACTTACCCAGGAACTTTCTGGTATTGACGTGTATTCTAATACGCGGTACCGTCCAGGTGTATCTTTTGTAAAGCCTCTTACAAGTTCGAATACAAACGGCACGATCGTTACTACAGGCTTTCATGTTGAAGGTAATCAAACAGAAACGGAAGAAGACACATTTACATTCACACCATTAACAGCATTTGCTATTGAGAATGCGACGTCCGGACCAGTACCTCAAGAACCACCGATTTCTGAAGATAGACCTAAATTACCATTTTTAGGAATGGAGCCGAATCTTGGATGTCCGGATAATACATGTGATTTACCAACTCTCGGTACTAGTTACACGGGTGTATTTGAAACCTCTATATTATATGGAATGTCTGCTTTTATTGGAGATATCGATCTAAAATGGAGCACTCCTTTATACCCATACCGGTTTGTTTATACATATGACGATATTATTCGGTTAGATACAGGCTTTGTAGGTAATGAAACCTGGAATTACGGTGGTGCTTTAAGAAGTCGGTTTACCTCAGAACTACAAGATTCTTTAAAATACGCAAATTACCCACCAATTAATCTTGCACCAGATGGGTATCCTTATGTGGTTAGTACTTTAACCACCGGTACAAGCTCTATCTACAAAGATACAGATACATCACGTCTCAAAGCTACTGTATACTCACCCCTTTCCACTACTGACTGGGAAGTATTTGTTGGATGCCCGTTTTATACACTATCATGTGGAATAACTGATCAATATTTATGTGATGTTTCTCGTAGATTTGAACAACTTCGACGCGTTGTACTTAGCCCTATTAACCCGTTCCCTGAATGCTCCATAGCTGTGACTCCTAGTGTATCACCTACCCCCTCCATTACTCCGTCTATAACAACTACACCGTTTGCTACACCTACACCTACACCTTCTGTCACACCTTCAGTAACAATTACCCCGTCTATTTCAATCACACCTAGTGTTACTCCGTCTGTTACTCCATCAGTTTCAGTTACACCGTCTGTTACTCCATCAGTTTCAGTTACACCATCTATTACTCCTAGTGTAACCCCATCATTAACTCCATCAGCTTCTCTTAATCCATCACCACCGGCAGCTTCAGTTACACCATCTGTTACTCCTAGTGTTACGCCATCAATTTCTACTAGTGTTACTCCGTCTATTACTCCTACATCAAGTGTTACACCGAGTGTAACTCCAAGTGTAACTCCATCATTAACTCCACCAGCTTCTCCTGATCCATCACCACCGGTTGCAGCTTCAGTTACACCATCTATTACTACTAGTGTTACGCCATCTGTTACTCCTAGTGTTACACCATCAATTTCTACTAGTGTTACTCCGTCTGTTACTCCATCGATCTCTGTAACACCTTCTACAACCCCGTCTTCATCACCGGCAGCTCCATCACCGTCAGCTACACCATCAATAACACCATCAACTACTCCTGCTCCATCTCCACCAGCTCCAACTCCGACCCCATCGTAACAATCGCTACACTCTAGTGAGATATGTCTGTAACTCCGACTCCAACGCTGACTGTAACGCCGTCGAAAACTCCTTCTGGTAGTTCATCTTCCCCTTCACCTTGCCCCAGTAGTACTCCAAGTAAGACTCCATCAGTAACTCCTTCGATTACACCAACAATCTCTGTTACACCTTCTGTTACTCCATCAGTAACTCCTTCGATTACACCAACAATCTCTGTTACACCTTCTGTTACTCCATCAGTAACTCCTTCGATTAC
>Ga0070746_10000448_pt1 | contig 24322 bp, 37 predicted proteins | sample VirMetDEL_Mar_21_FD_77016 | JGI IMG/M metagenome (GOLD analysis project Ga0070746, IMG submission 77016) | Aqueous microbial communities from the Delaware River and Bay under freshwater to marine salinity gradient to study organic matter... | ecosystem: Environmental > Aquatic > Marine >...
CACCGCAAGGCGCTGCACTGGATCGCGGCGAATGACCGTGACGCCATCACCGCGTTCATCGAGGAGTATGTCCGCAAGCATCACCGCGACAGCGAGATTGATGGGGTGCGGACGTGGACGGAGAAGGAGGCGTTTTGATGAAGACATACAAAATCGACGGCAGATATTATATTCTGCCGGATACCATACGCGAGATGGAGGCCGAGATCGAGCGGATGCGGAAAGCCCTGCGCCCCTTCTCTGCGGCAGTCTTCGACGACAACGGAGACGTGACGATCAGCACCGGCCACATTACACGACACGACTACATGGCCGCGCAGCGGGCGCTTAGGGGCGTCTGACATGCCCCAAGGCCAGACCGTCATTCTGAGAGGCGAGCGCCAGCGCAAACTTGCCCATGCGCTGGTGGACGCCGCGCCCGTGGATGCGGTCGTGAATATCCGTGAGGCCAAGCGGACGCTGGATCAGAACGCCAAGCTATGGGCCATGCTCTCTGACGTGAGCCGCGCCAAGCCGGGCGGGAGAAAGCACACTGCCGACGAATGGAAGGCGCTATTCATGCACGCCTGCGGCCACGAGGTGCAGTTTGCCGAGGGGCTGGACGGGCGCCCGTTCCCGACCGGGTTCAGATCGTCCAGGCTCACAGTGCGGCAGATGAGCGACCTGATAGAGTTTGTTTATGCGTGGTGTGGAGACTACGGGGTGCAGTGGTCTGATGATATCTATGACGAGAGGAGTGCATAACGATGGAAGTTAAGATCGAGTTTGGCAAGTTGGTTGTCGTGACATCGGCGGGCGTCGAGTACGTCGTGGGAGAACACCGTGACGACCCGTTTTGCCTTGAGGTCAGAATCAAGGGGTCTACCTCGCTCGCGTGGGAAGAGGTGGCGCGCATCTACATGCCGTGCGCTAATCAGATCGAGATCCGACCGACCATGAAGGATATCCATGATGAGAGGAACACATGATGAGCGATAAAGACAACGGCGGCCCGGCATTTGCACATGGAGACCCGCACCACGGCGGCGATCCCGGCATGACCCTCCGCGACTGGTTCGCGGGACAGGCGCTGTCGGGGATGTCGGCCAACCCCGAAATATATGGGAAACCATCGACCTATGCAGCGGATGCCTACAAGTGCGCAGACGAGATGCTCGCAGCGCGGCGCAAGCCATGAAACGCAACGCCACCCGCCGCCGCCAGGAACACGCCCTATTCGCCGGCTACCGCGAATGGCTCGGCGCGCTCCCCGCTACGTGCGTGGTCTCAGGCCAGCCCGCGGTTGACCTGGCCCACATACGCAACCACACCGGCGCGGCGATGAAGCCCCCGCCGTGGCACTGCCTGCCGATGGCGCGGGAGTACCATGACCGGCAGGAGACGATGGGGCTGGAGTTCTTCACGGCCATCGGAATCGCCAACCCGATCCGCGAGGCGGAGGAGCTGTTCGCGATCTACAACACCCGCGATCTGATCAGCGCGGCGGAATGGGCAAGCGCCCGGCTGCTGGCGATCAGGGCGCAGGTGGTGCCTGAGAAACTGCAACTGTTAATGGAAGGAGAGTGAGATGGACCCCAATATCAGGGTGACTGGCGACGGCGAGCATATGCGCTACGAATGGCAGGACAAGATCTGGATATGCCGAGACGCTGATGTTCATCCGATAATCGACATGGCGCCCGACAGCGTCGAGGTCATCGGCTTTGTCGTTTTGAACCACGACACCGGCGAGGGCGCGTTTGTGGAGGCGCGGGACTTGCGCGGCGTGACGGATGCAGATGCCCTGCAAGACGCCGGCGGAGACATCGAGCATTGGCGCAAGCGCGCATTCCACCGAGACTTTACGAATGGAGGCCACGATGACTGAGCGCCAGCGCACCGCCTTGGACTTCATAGAGGCATACATCGCCGAGAACCGCTATAGTCCGTCTTACCAGGAGATCGCCGATCACATGGGGTTGGCCTCAGTGGGGAACGTCCACCGCCTCGTCCACGCGCTGCGGAAAAGGGGCTTCATCCGGTTCAACGACGGCTTGGCGCGGGGGATTGAGTTGGTCGAGTGACGACAGGTGCGCCTCGTTCATGCGGCGCACCACACCGCCAGCGTATAGCTCCAGCACATGCTTGATGGCCATAGCCTTGACGGTTGGGCAGGTCATTCCTCGCCAACCTCCACGCCCGCCTCGATGGCGAGGTCTATGGCGGCGCGCAGGGCTTCCCGGTTCTCAGGCGTGTCGGGGCGGCGGTTGAGCCGCTCGATCTCGGGAGACGTGCCGCCCATGGCGAGGAAGGCCCAGCGCTCGCCGTCTGTCCGGTCCGTCATGTCGGCGGGCGGGGCGGCAATGGTGGCCTCGGCGGGGTGGGTGGCCTCGGCGGCAGGGGGTCGCGCGGCGGGAGAGGTTCGGGCATTAGCGGCAGAACTCAGCAGAGCCGCCGGTCCCTGCGGCCTCGATGCAGGACGCCATCAGCACCAGCCGGTCAGCAGCGGCGCCCACGGCGGCGGCGCTCTCGATGCCGGTGCCGGTGTCAGCGTCGCCAATGCCGAAGTCGATCAGCGCGGTGCTGTTCCCCTCGAAGAACGCAACGGCGCTACGGGTGTCCAAACTCTCCGCAGTGACAGCGCCGTCAGCACCATAGGTGCGGTTGGTCGCGGTCAGCACCTGGCCGTTCTTCGTCTCGTTTGGAGCCATCAGAAAGTCGGACTTCACCGTGCCGGCGCCCAGCTTGTAGCTGTTCGCGTTCGGCTGCACGTCGAGATAGAGGCCCGCACCGCCGCTCGACTGCACGATGGTCGGATTGGTCGAACAGGCCGCCATCAGGACGGTCGCGACGAACAGGTACAGGATCTTGGCCATTTCACTCTCCTGAGCATGGGCGCCACAGCGCCTCGGGGATAAGGTCGGGCCGGTCAGTCTCCAGCTCAAGCGCCAGCCCGCAGTCATCTGCAAATACCGTGCGCGTATAGTACCACCCTACGGTTGCATGTCCACCATATTGACCGGCAGCGACCGCAGCGCCTACGCCCTGAACCGTCTGGATATCGCCGGGACCGGCTGACGGGGTGATGACGATGGGGCCGACGCCTAGCCGTTCCTCGGTGTTTCCGGTGCGGTCAGTTGTCTTGATGTACACGCAGCCGGAGAGCAGGAGGACGAGGATCAGCCGAGCCATCTGGCCCTCAGCGGACGCACGTCAAGATGGATAAACCGGCGATAGAGGCCCATGCCATACTTCTTGGGCCATCGGTCGTCCATCTGTGCATACACTTCCTCCAGATCCACGTCGCCGCGCGGGAACCAGAAGTCCGCCGCCTTGCCGAGAAGATGCTGCGAGTGGGGCGATCCATTAACCTTGTGGTGGGTGTTCCACAGGTGGCAGCGGTTGCCGCTGTTGATCTGCACCGGCGACCCGCCAGCCATGTCCCGCCGGATGGTCTCCAGCGCGTTCACCAGCTCGACATCCACGGCGTCGCGACCACAACCGCAGTTGATTTCCTCAATGCCGTTGCATCGGAATTCGCTGCGGCTGAAATTCTGGGAAACGTTACCCACCGGCCTGCGCCCCGCCGAGGTAGCCTACTGCGGTTCCCCACACGTCTTCTGTGAGGAACGTCCAGACGTTGTCCGCTCCGAATAGCCAGACCAGAATGACGACGGTCGCAACGCCCATCGCCCACTTCACTATCGGATAATCGCTCGGCATGTCTGCCTCCTAGTCCTTCGGGTGTCTAAGCGCGGCGGCCATGAACTTTGCATTCTCCTTGCGGAAGTCGGTAAGCGCCAGCCCCAAGTCCGTACGAATAAGGTGCAGTTCATCTCTCACTTCATTCCGCACCTCGGTCAACTGCTTGCCGAACTCGCCGAGCGCGATGCGGTGATCTTCACGGGCTTCATCCTGACGCTTGCTGATATCTCTGCGGTCTTCCTCCTGCCGCTTGCTGATGCTCCCGACGCGGCTTTCCACGACGGAGATGCGGGCGTGAACGTCGGTAATCATCTTGCCATGCGTGTCGGACTTTGCATCGGCGTCCTCACGGTCCTTCCGCTGTTGGCGCCACATCAGGGCAAGGACGGCGACAAGGCCAGTCCATGCGTGATCCAGCAGCCAAGCCACCGAGAGACCGCTGGTGGGTTCAGCCATTGGCGCCCGCCATCGGATATACGGCGTGGAAAGCGGCGTCTTTCTTCGCCAGTTTGTCACGCTTGCGCGCGGTCTTCGCGGCGTCTGGGTGGCCGGTGTACTCCTGAAAATAGGCGAGCAGGGCGATATCGCGCCGGTCCGTCCCGACCCGCCCTCGCATCTTGTGGCGGATCAGACGCTCGATGGCCGCCGCTACTTTCTTGTCGTGGTCCGTCATTGTGCTGCCCTTGCCGTTGCGTCAGCTAGCTACACTCTACCAGAGGCCTCAAACGTAGGCATACCCCACCACAGTGACGCGCCCGGAGATTGTACCAGACGACATGCGGAGCTGGAAACCGTCATTCGCCTCAGCCGTGGTGTACTCCGCAGAGCCGTTGCACCGCATCCACACGCCGGACGCGGCGCGCCGGTATCCGCCGTCGATGGTCATGCGAGTGCGATAAGATCCCTCGGCCATGTTGTGCAAAAATATCGTGCCGCTCCAGCCTTCTTCGCCTGCTGCATTGCCGATGCTCTCAGGGTTCAGCACAACCTGCGCCGCCGCCGCGCTCCCCGTTTCATTCGAATTGACGCCGACGCCATCCCCCCACACCAGGTAGGAGTAGTCCGACGCGCCGTCCTTGAACGTGCCGCTGGTCGATACGCGGGCGTAAAGGTTCGTCCCATCCGTCCCCGGAATGATCCGCTCAAGGTGCAGCCCGTAGAAGTCATAATCCGTCGTGTTCAGGTGGGTGTCGGTCAAGGACAGCGTGGACGCGCCGCTCGCCGTCACCGATGCCAGAACAGTCGCGGTCTGGACCTGCGCATCATAGAACTGCTGCGTACGCAGCGGGTTCATGAACCGCTGCGCCTCGGTCCCGGCTTCCGCCTCCGCCTGCGTGGCGATGATCTCCGAGATCAGGATGCGTTTCGTGACATTGCCGGTCGCGTCGAGGACCAGCAGGCTGTCGCCGCTTGCAAGGTCAGTCCCGGCCAACGCGGTCAGGTCTTTGAATTCGGTGTCAGCCATCGCTGTCTCCTATCATGTTGAGGCCGTCACTATTCCAGTGTCGCCCAGGTCGGCGTCCCAGAGAATGTCCTCTTCGGACGTGCTCATCGTGCTGGACCAATCAACATCGGCTGCGCTAAGATCAGGAACGCCGGGCGAGGCCACGGCGGTCTCTGCGGTGCCGCTCAGCGCGATGTTCATCTCCGATGCGCTGAGCCGCCACGCCACATTGAGGCTCTTGTTTATGCCGGGGGTCAACTCAGCGGTGGCGGAGACGCTGACAGAGGACGCGGCATTGACCACGGTGAGCGTGACGGTCCCGGTCTTCGCGCCATCGGTGTCGAGCGTGATGGTAATCCGATTGTTGGCGTCGGAGCGCCAGTCGAAGATGGTTTCCTGAGATGCGGCCCCTTCGTCGGCGTAGGTGATCACCGCCTTATGCGACCCCGACATGCCGGAGGCGCTGTACGGCGCATCGACAGCGTCGGTTGTCCGCGACTCGGCTGCTCTCGCCACAGTCGCGCCAGATGTGGGGATGTAGCTGGAGGGGGTGGAGCCATCTTCGAACTGAGCACCGAAGATGAGAATTGAAGACGTGCCGTCAAGATCCACGGTGATGTCCCCGTCAGCATCAGCCAGGTAGATCCCCACCGCCCCCGAAGTGTCCGCGGCGTCCGTGGTGAACGTGATCGAGCAGCGATACCAGCCGCCGCCAAAGTCCTCGACCCTACCAGTCAGCCCTGCATCTTCTGTGCCGACAGACCCCGTGGACAAGTCGAAGTAGACGCTGCCGGTCGCTGGCGTGGTAAAGTTTATCGCCCGGAGAGCAGCCCATGAAAGCTGGTCGGCCTTGAGAAATGCAGAGAAAGTGTAAGCAGTCGTAGTCGAAACGGTGAATGTATTATTGGACACCCCCGCGAACCCCGTCCCCGTTGCCCCGCTATCGACAAGCGTTACCGCTGAAGTCTGCCCATCCGGGCCGGTCGCATCGACTGCCAGCGTCCCGGCGTTTTGCTTCGACCATGTCGCGTCGGTGAAGTCTTCCGAATATGTCAACAGGTTCGTCCGCGCCTCGCTCTCCAACAGCAGGCCGCTCTTGACGTAGTTGCTGCCGTCGTATGTGTACGCCTGACGACGAGGCTTGTAAGCGGCGGTGGATGTTGTTTCGACGTATGTACCGGGGCGACTGGGATTGTCGGCCATGCCACCGAGGCTTGATTGGAAATAGTGAACGCCCCAGAAATAAGCCCCGGATGTCCCGTCGCCCGCGAATGTGTCATGACCAGTCGTGGTTTCTGACCTGCTGCCGTTGTTCGAGAAGTTAATGTCGATCTCGGTCAGAGAGTCATAATCATATTCGACCCTGACAATATACCAGCCGTCCGAAGCCTCTGTGCTGGTCCCTGTGACGCTTGTCGCCGTGCTGCTCGACCCTGATTCATAACTGACAGCGCCATCGGACAATTGGACGAAGACATCTTCCCAGTTATTGCTTCCAACGTAGAGCCTGACGAAAACATAATAGCCGGCTGCCGCGTTCTCCTTGACCCAGAAGGCCAGCGTCGCCTTGGGCAAAAAGCTGCCGGAAATGCTAGGGGCTACTTTGTGACTCACATCCACCACCGAGGGGACAACCAGATCGGCACTGGTGTCGCCGTCCGGGCTTGTCGTTGCGTTAGATGTGACCGTGACGTTGGTTCCGGTCCATGACCCGGACGAGAGATCTTCACTCTGCAAGAGCAGGTTATGGGCGGCCCATTTCAAGCTTCCATCGCTGTCCACCATAGTCCTGAGGGATTCCCCCGTGTGGGTGAACAGGTCATCGAATGTCGATGTGATTTCGGATGCGCTATAATACTCCGTCGCCGCATCGAAGTCGGCGACCAACTTAGGCAATGATTCACCAATGGCGTAGGCGGCCAAGGCGCTTGGGGCAAATACAAAGCTATCGATCTCTCTCAAGATCATGGCGATGTTGATATCCATTTCGTTGGTGAAGATCATCTTCCAGTCCACCACCTCGAACACCTTTTCCGTCCACCCGGCGTAGGCGTTCGTCAGCTTGATCGTGTCGCCCACCCTGACCAGCAGGGCGCGCAGGCCGAATTGCCCGCTGACCGTGATCTGCCGGCAGTTCCGCTCAAGGAAGATGGTCGCGATGCGCCGGGCCATCACCTCGGTATCAGTGAAGATCAGCGGCAGGTCGGTGAACGCCTCCGCCCCGTTGTCCTCGGTGACATAGGTCGCCCCCACAATCGGCTCATAGTCGGCCTCGGCATAGTCTGTATCGGCCCCGCGATAGACGCCGGTCACGCCGTTGAAGTTGTCACGGCGGGATTGCCTCGTGCTGATCTTGAGATTCCCGCGCAGGTCATCCTCGGTGAATGTGTAAACCGGCGTGATGTACTCCGCCGCTTGCATCCCCCACTTGCCATTAGCGTACCAGAACGTGCCGCCCATCGAGGACAGCAGGTTCCGCAAGATATCCTCCGGGCGACTGTCCAGCAAGATCGCTCCGTTGCATGTAAACCGACTCCCGCCGTCTGTCGTTTCATCGCAGACATTTGCAGCCGCTATAACCAGATCGTCATCTATTTCGTCGGCGGTCTGCGCCAGGCCATAACCTGCCGTAAGATAGTCGCGAAGGACCAGCGCCGAATTGCTGCTCCACGATGTTGTCCCGTCGCGCGGATCATAGATCTTCTTGCCGCGGATCTTGGCTGTTACATTCGGAACGCCGTTTGCAAAGGCCGTCGCGTCGTAGTCAAATCGGATGTAGATATACGCCACGCCACGCGCGCGGTGAGCGGCAGTCCATTCGCTGACCTCGCTCACAAGATCCGCGTCAGCGCCCTGCCCGTCCCCGCCAGTGTGCAACTTGATCCGCGCCACCCCATTCCATCGAGACGGAGCAGTCACGTTACCGCTTGCATCAATCGTCAATTCGTCGTCGTCAAAATAGATCGCTTGGAAGCTGTCGATCTCATGGCCCGCGACCGCGATGACCATGTGATAATACTCGTTCACCTCCCCGCCCTTGTCGGTCAGCGTCTGATAGAAGATCACGCCACCCACGCGGGTCTCGCCATAGACGACGGTGTGGGGCAGGGCCGGCCCCAGTTCGTTGATCGTATAGCCGCCAGCAACGCCGCGCCCCTTGGACATGAGGGCATTCATCGCGAAGCCCAGCGCGGCGCGCACGGCGAAGGATGCGAAGACGGCAGGTGCGCCGAGCAGCGTGAACCCGAACGCGCTTATGGAATAGGTCGCGATGCCAGCAATCGACCCCACCGAGGATGCCGTCGCCACCGCGGCAACGGACAGCGTGATCGGGTCCGCCTGCGCCTTCTCCGGGAAGTGGGTAAACATCGTCGTGCCGAGCAGGAACGCGGCGAGGGGACGGCGCAATCTCATTCGGTCCTCCAGTACAGCGCCGCGCCGTCAGGCTCACGCGAGACAATACCGTCCTCGCTCATGTACCATTCCAGCCCGCCACAGACGATGCCGAATGACCAGCGCAGCACCCCATCCTCGGGAACCGCGCAGACCATGCCGTCGCGCGGCCAGAGCGTGTCTACCCGCTCCAGCCGGCTGTCCACCCCGTCGATGAAGTCCGCCTTCCCCTCGGCCCGCAGGTGGCGCGCATAGGCCACCAGCGCCGTCTGTGGATCGCTGTAGCTGCCGAGCCAGTCGTCGCACCAGCCCTCGCCGCGCACCGCCGCGACAGCCCCGTTGCTGAACGTCAGGCAGTCATGGGCGCCCCAGTCGAACGGGACGCCCTCAAACGAGGCGATGTATTGACTGAGCGCGCCGGTCATACGTCCACATTCCATGGCAATGTTTCATTCTGCAACCGGGTCACGAACTCGAATGCCAAGTCGCCGGGGTATCTCAACTGGTGGTTCTCGTCCGTGTATCGCCGGATCCGCGGGCGCTCCAGATCGATCAGCTTGTTCTCGACCGCCAGCGAGATGGTGCAGGACTCCGGCCCCTGGTCGATGGTCATCTGGTCAATGTAGCCGGAGAAGAGCGTGTACATGGTCGTGGGGAAGTTGGACGCGATGCCAAGCTTGCTGGTCGCATCGATCAGCAGGTAATCAGTCGCGTTGATCTTCAGCGTTGAGCCGGCTTCGACCGGATCATTCAGAAAGCCGATATGGATGCGCGCAAGCCGCCCTTGGTACGGCTCGTCAAGCGCCAGGTCCACAAGACTGGATGGCAGGCCGGTCAGGCTCATCGTCGCGCCCTTGGCGCTGATGTCGGAGCCTTCCTGGATGTCGCTTATTTGGAGCATCCATGACGCGCCGGTGTAGGTGTACCCGTCGTACTCCAGCGGATAGGAGCCGGTCCAGAAATGCAGGTCGTTCGGGCTATCCAGCAGCACGTCAACGGCCAGGAAGACGCGCACGTGGTCATTGCCGATCACGTCGATCACGTCAGAAGGAAGCCCGCGCGCCATTAGATCGCCTCCACCGCCGAGAAGCTGAGACCATAGATCGCCGCCGATCTCACGTCCCAGTCCGTATTCGGTCCATTGAGCCGGAACAGGCCCTTGGGATTGATGATCGTCAGCGCCGCGTCGTCGTCCTGGGCGGTGCGGATCTCGGGGAATATCTCCAGCGTCACGTTGCCGGAGCCGTCCGCATCCGCGTCCTGCGTCACCATATGCAGCGTGGACGTGGACCCGCTGCCAAGCTGGAAGTAATCCCCCGCCAGCAGCCAGCCCGTTGACCCTGCCGACGCGCCGTCAACGGTCAACGTCGATCCGGTCTGGCCCGCGCCATTCACCAGCGGCGTACCGCCCGCCGTACCCATCGGCAACGCGCCGTCAGGGTCTCCCATCAGGAACGTCCCCTGGTACCCATTCAGTGACGCGAGCCAACCAATCCACGCCTTAGCCCGCGCCTTGTCCATCGGCGGCAAACTGATGTCAGCCTCCCACCGCTGCCCGGAGTGCTGGAGCGTCTGCTGGGCAAAGGTGAACGGCGACATGGACAGGACCGAGGCGCGGATCATCCGCATACGGACGGACGCGATGCCGGTGTGTGTCGGGAACGTCAAAGGGTAGGTGATAGCCATTACCTGAACGCCCCCGCGAATGCGCCGCCGCGCTGCCTCGCCTCAAGCACGGCAAGCTTGGAACTCTCCGCGATCTGCGGCATGAGCGACATGATCTCGGAGCGGACAGTCGCTTGGACGCCGGTGCTGATCTGGATCGTCTGATTGACCGTCACGCCACCACCGCCGCCGCCTCCGGCCTGCGTGTGGTCCACGACGGTCTCCTTGGGGTGCAGAATGGCAGGGAAGCCGCCGCGGCCATCAACGCCGCCGGAGCGGGCGCCCATGCCAGTTGATCCACCGCCAGCGAAAGACAGGGGTGTGAACATAGGCCCGCCTGCCGGCCACGTCGGCAAGAAGCCCGATGTCCCTCCAAGTCCAGAACCAAAGCCGACGCCGTCGCCAATGCCGAACAAGCCGCCGATCGCGCCCAAGATACCAGAGCCGCCCCGCCCCCCGACGCCATAGGAGCCGACCAACTGCTGAACAACGAGGACGCGATAGAGTTCGCGGATGATGTCCTTGGCCATCGTCCTGAATGCGTCCTTGGTGGAACTGACCCCGTCAAGCGTTGACATGAACGCATTTGTCATCCCGTCTTCAATAGTGGACGCCAGGCCCTCCCACTTGTCTTTCATCGTAACAGCAAGGTCGCTGACCGCATCCTTTGCCCCCCCGAGCGCGTCCTTGGCCCCGGTCATGCTGTCTTCGATAACCTTGCCGCCAATCCTCGTCGCTCTAGCGATGTCGCCGAAGATCAAAACAAGATCGTCGCCCAACTCGTTCAGGCTCTCCATCGGCATCAACGCGCCCCGGAACGCATCGGCTGAAACATTGGCGAATTCCTCCGCCTCTGACCTCATGCCACCTATTGCGCGCTGCGACGCGAGCATGGACGCATTCATCGCGGCGGCGCTCTCAACCAGGTCAGCAGCCCATTCCGGGGAGACCCCAGCGATTGCACCGCTCAACTCAAGAAGAAAGCCTTCCGTCTTGGCCAAGATCCAATCCATCGCCTCGGTCCAGGCTATTTTCATCTGGACCGCCAGCGCCTTGAACGCGTATTCAATTCCGCCAAGCCCGGCAATCACGCGGTCCCATGCCTCCGCTGCGATGCCGGGGATCGCGGCAATAATGGCGATGAACGCAGACGCGGTCTGGATAACGTCCCTGATGACGCTCCCCATGAACGCCATCACCTTGTTGAGCGCCCCGCCCTCCTTCGCGCTTTCAGCCAGCAAATCGGAAACCCTCTGCAGCGTCGGCGCAAGCTGTATCGCCAGCCGGTTGCCGATGCCGGTGATGACCGTGGATAGCTTGGTCATGGCGTCGTTGGCCGCCTCGACCTTGGCCGCGTCCACGTCGGACAGCAACACGCCCAACTCGCGCAGTTCGTCATTCGCCTGACTGATCGTATCCGCATCAAGGCGGGTCAGCAGCAGCGACGCCTTTTCGCCGAATAGCTGCCCCGCGACAGCCGCGCGCTGCGCCGCCGGCACGAACTCCCGCAGCCGCTCGTTGACCAGCGCCACCCGCTCGTCCAGCGGCAGCGCGTTCAGCTCGCTGATGTTTGTCTTGATCGCCTTGAACGCATCGACCACCGGCCCCTTGCCCGCAGCCGCCGCCTGCGACGTGCGGCGGAAGAAGTCGCGGAGGCCGACCGAAAGCTGCTCAAAGCTGACGCCCTGAAGTTCAGCCGCCCGCTCAAGCGTCTGCATGGACGCGACCGTGGTGTTGAGCGTTCGCGCCAGCTTGGCCTGTGCGTCGATGTTTGCAAGGCTGGACTTCAACAGCAGCCCGGACGCAGCCGCCGCAGCCGCTGCCGCCGCCGCTGCAATCTGCCCAACCCTTTTAAGGGCAGGGCCAAGACGCCTCATTGCCCTTCGTGATTTATCCGCGGCGCGGGCGGTGCGGCTCAACTTGTCACTGGTGCGCTCAAGACCCTTTTCAGCGTCCTTGGTGTCGGCGCCGATTTTAAGCTTTAGCTGTGGAAGCATTCGCCCGATCCATCCAGTTTTTAAGCGCCGTGGCCTGCCTCTTCGTCAGCGGGGCTTTGGAACGTCCCGCCCGCCTCTGTCGCCCCTCCGCCGCCAGGTGCAGCCACCAGAAATGGCGGGGTCTCATCCGCCAGAACTCCGATGGCGCAACGCCTAAGCTGCCGACTGCCCGGACATAGCAGTCACGGACGAAGGGGCGTCCCGGTTTGGGTCAGTCCCCCCGGCTTCCGCATCGTCCCCATCCGGCGCACCGTCCATCAGGATGGATATCAGCGTATTGACCACCGTCATGACGACATCGGCCCCCGCGCTTTCGCCAGCCTTCACCCCGTCCATGATGGCGCCATGAACCTCGGCAGGCGTCGCGTGACCCCCGGCGAAGGTGATGATTGCCGCATAGGCGCGAGACAGCTTGTAAAACTTCGGCTTGTCGCCCATCGCCGCCAGTTCGGTGATGGTCACGATGTCCTCAAGTTCCTCCCCCAGAGCGAAAGCCTGTTCCTCGCGGATTACGTAGCTTTTGCCCTTCCACTCAAGTTCGATGCGCTGGGCCATTACACAGCCGTGTTGTAGGTCCACGCACCGGACGACTGGAGCGTGGCGGTGAAGGTCACAGCGCCGTCATGGGCGCCGGTCTCATCATAGCTGGCGAGGAAGAAGTTGCCCGAGATGTCGCCGCCGTCCGCGAAGTCCAGCGTGATGTCGGTCAGCAGAAGCGCCGACTGGGTGCTGGTCAGCGCGGCGTCGCGCATGACCTTGTCGTCCCAGATGCCGCTGACGTTCATATCCAGCTTACGGTTGCCGGCGAAGTCCGCCAGTTCGCGATAGCCGCCCGACGCGATGTCGGAGATGTCGACGGGGGAATTGTCGATGCTGATGCCGTTTTCCTGGGCGCCGGCGATGGCCGTTCCGCCCTTCTTGATCAGCAGCGAGCGTCCTGTATCTGCCATGGTTCGAGGCCCTTTCCTGAGTGCGCCACATGCACGTGCATCCTAGCGGGTTTTGCACCCGAGGAAAAGAATTTTCATGTCAGGCAACTTGAGACGCTACCGCAGGCCGTAAACCACCACGCGGTACAGCATCAGCGCGCGCTTGGTGTGGCCGTCCACATCGGGCGTCACGGTCACGCTCTCGCACGTCGTCATGACGTGTTCGCAGTCGTCAATGTTCAGCTTGGTATGGTGCAACAGCGCGTGGATGCGATCCGCGATCTGCTCCACTTCAAGATAGTTGTTCGACCGAGACCATGCGTCAATCTGCATGGAAAGCTGCCCGCCGAAGTTCGTCTTGCTGTCCCAAGGCGAGGTGACGTTGCGCCCGAATGTGACATAGGGAAACGCCGTGGCGTCGCCTGCATCCGTCGGCTGCGCCTTGTCCGCGTGAATGCCGCCGGTCGCCAGCGCGGCCAGCGCGGCATCGCCGCTCAACTTGGTGTAAACCGCCTGATGAATGTTGTGCTGTCTCATCGGATCGCCTTCTTTATCGCGTCCTCAATCCACCCGACGAAACGCGGGCGGATCTTCTCGATGGCCGGGCGCCATGCCGGGCGCTCCTTTATCCGGCCATCCCGCGAACCGAACTCCAGGATGAAGCCGTAGAAGTGTCGCCCGTTCTTGGTCTTCGTAGTGTTCTCGACCTCGACGGCCAGTTCCCCCGGTACGCGGTTGTAAACCGTGCCGCGCACAAGGTCGCCGCTATCCGTCATCGGCGCTTCGCCTGGTGCGGATGCGCGGCTGGCCCCGGCCCTGCCCTTACCGGAACGCGGCTCACCCGTCGCCGGGCCGCGCTGGTATCGCTTGATGATGTCGCCCCGCAGCGTCAGCCCGGTCTTGTCCAGCGCCTTCTCGATCTCGCGCTCCATCTCCGGCGTCAGCTCCTTCAGCGCGCGCTCAAGTTCAGGCCCGCCCTCCAGCCTCAACTCGGTGCGGCTCACGTCGCCACCCCGCGCGTGGCCGTGACCACCATCCAGCGATCTGCGAACTCCACGTTGTCAATATGCGTGATGTTGTAGGCGATGGATCGCATGACGATCCGGTCACTCTCCAGCAGCCCCGACCAGTAACGCATCGTGAATTTCCACGTCGCCACCGCCTCCGTCCTCTCGCTGGCCCATCGCTCCGACCCGCCAGACGCCTTGACGCCCGCCCTTGTCGGCGACCCGGAAGGCGCGGCCCATGTCTCGGTGTAGCCGCCCGCGCCGTCAGAGACCTTGGTGGGGCGCTGGATGCTGATCGGCTCCCGCAGCATCCCGGCGTTGATGTCGCAGCACTTGACCATCAGAGCCGCACCACGCGATATTGCTGGAGAATGTGACGGGCGCCAGACCCGGTGAAGATATCCTCCGGCCCCTCGCAGTCGCCCCGATGCGTGATCAGATACGCCGCGATGTTCCTGATCGCCCGACGTAGCGGGGCAGGCACGTCCGCGGCGCTGGCGCCATATCCCGCGACATAGACGATCTCGATGGCGTTTGTCGGGCGCAGCGCCACCGGCCACGTTGATCCTGACTGCAGGGCAAGGCGACCGGGAGTGGAGGCGGTGTCGGTGTCGAACACATTAGCAACAGTAACAGCAGTGGAGTTGCTCCCCTCATCATAGGTCGTCACGCTGGTGATTGATGATAGCGGCCAGCGAGGAATGACCACGCTGCGGCTGCCGGGCGCGTGGAGTTCTCGGATATGGCCGTCGCGCGTCCCGCTCCACCACTGATCCCGATCACCGCCGGGCCAATTGTCAAAGGTCACCTTCCACGTCGTGTTGATCAGCGAGCAGCCCAGATAATCCTCGACCATCTCGCGCGCCTCGGTGATCGCGTCCACGGCCAGGCTGTCTTCTGCGTCGTCGCTGATCCTGGCTTGCAGCTTCACGTCATGGAGCGTGACAGGCTCCAGGGCGGGCGCAGTGACAACCACGTTGGCGCGGTGCTGGAAGCGGTCTTCTGGCGGGTTCAGGCTCATGCCAAATCATCCTCGATGATGACGAGGTTGTATCCGCTCGTCGGGAATGTGCCGACCGTCGCGTCGGAATAGGTCACTTCCCATTCGTAATTGTACGCGCCCACAGTCGCAGTGTCGCCGGCCTGCCATGTGTATTTGACGATCCCGCTGGTCGCCGTGACGATGGCGCCCGCTGCGTCAATCGATTCCTCGCCAGTGCGCCGGTCGAACATGTGGAAGCGGATCGTCGCCCCGGTCACGTCCACCGCGTTCCCGTCAGCGTCGGTCAGCGTGTTTTGGATGATCGGGCTGGTGTCGCCCTGCTTGACCGTGACAGTCGTCATTTGCCGGCCTTCGTTTCGCGAGGACGCCGCGCCTTGTTCTCTGGCGCCGGTCCCTTCTTCACCATGCGTGATGCAGCCTTGTCGGCCAGCGCCCATTCGGCAATCTGCCCGGTGACGATCTCCCCAAAGGGGATCGTCTCGATGGTTGATCCGCGCGGCGCGCAGCGATAGCCGTCCTTCGCCGTGATCTTCGCCGTGACAGTCATCGCGATCTCCTTAGCCTACATTCCCGCCGAGCCACTCATGGCCAGGAACGTCCCATTCGGCAATCTTGGCCTGCAAATCAGCATAGCGGAACAGCCGAACGCCGTCCAATTCGTAATAGCTGACCCCGCTATCCGTACCGGGCGCACCGTTGTTCTTAACGTAGCGGGAGAACTTGGAATGCGCCCACTGCTCCGCAGCGTCGGGGTTGGCCTCGTCAGGGACCAGAACGTCATCGCCAAAGAAGCTGCTATGGATGCGGCAGAGAGCCACGAAGCCGGGCAGGAATGTCGGCGGGGTGATCTCGGCCCCCTCTCCATCGTAAGTCCCCTTGGCCGTCATCAGCTTGCCCGAGCCAGCCCACCACGAATACTCGAAGCCCTCGCGCGTGGTGTATCCCCCGTCGCCGCCACTGACCATCATATTGTTGGTGATGGCGAAGGTGTGGAAGGTGGCCTTGTCGTTGGCCCATAGCACTAGGTCAATCATGCTGGTTGTCTTTCAGCAGCGACAAGGATCAGGGGGATCGCCAGCCACCTCATGACGTGGCCTCCTCTATGCCAGCGTCGCCCAGGTCGGCGTCCCACATGAGGAACTGTTCGATGGTTCCCATGAAATCGTAACCAAGATCAAGATCGGTTGCGGACAGATCGGGAAGGCTGGTGGGTGTCGTGTCTTCCGTCGCGGCTGTGCCATCCTTGGCGACGTTGATTGCGCCTGCCGTGTTACGCGACGCGATGTTGAACGCTACATTTATGCCAGGGCTGTACTCGGCTCCGGCGACGACCGTATCAAGCGGCGCGGTCGCCGCCTTCTGGTTGGCGTTCACCTCACCCGTAGCCGCCGCATCAGTGTCCAGATCAAGAGAGAGGTAATTGCTCCCGTCGGCGCGCCACCGCATCCACGTCTGCTGCGCCCCTGCGCCCTCATCCGCATAAGTCGTCGTCCCCTTCATCGCGATGCTCATGTTCGTCGCGTCGTAGGGCAGATTAGCAGCAGGGACCGTGAGGGTCTCAGCAGCGCGGGTGACGGTGGAACCGCTGGTGGGAATCGGCGAGGATATCTTGCCGGAGGTCTGCTCAAGCTGGTTGATCTGTACAGCGATCTCATCGCCGCTCGTCACGATGCGGAACCCGATCTGAGGGTTCGTCACAGTCTGCGCGTCGGTGCAAACTTGCGTATATACGCTGGTGTTGATGTCGCTGGTGACCGCGTCCCACGTCGTGCCACCATCGACCGTCACCTCGATAACCCCGGTCCCGGTCACGCGCTTGACCAGCGCGCCGAATACGTGCGGATTAGAGGCGGCGGTAACAGTCAACAGGACGGTGCTGTTGGCCCCGGTCGCGGTCAGGCGGTTGGCGCTGTTCGCGATTCCGTCCGCGCCTGTCTGATCCTTTGTGACGGTTAGCGTGGACGTGGTCCAGCCACTCATGTCATCGGAGGAAGCGACAAGGTTCGTCCGCGCCTCGCTCTCCAGAAAGATGCCTTTGTTCGCCCACGTCGAGCCGTTGTAGATGTGGTGGCCGCGGCGCGGGAGGTGGACGGCGGCGGAGGTCGTCGGGACGTAGGAACTCAAGGCAGCCAACGTGCGGGCGTCAGAAGGCACGTTAACCATGCCGCCGAGGTCATTGCGGAGGCAGTGCATGTTGACGACGTAAATGCCATCGGTCCCGTTTGCGGTGCTTGTCGTCGATGCATCGCCGTCAACCGGCGACAGACAGGTATACTGATTGAACCCAGTGCTGACCTCCGCCGTGCAGAGATACCAGCCGTCCCCGAGGTCGGTCATCGTGCCGGTCCAGTTGGCCGTCTCTGTACCCTGGACCCCTGTGGATAGGTTGAACCAGACGCCGCCGCCAGTCGTGTCTTCCTGAAGGATGCAGAGCCAGTCCTTACCCGCAGCCTTCGCGACGACAGAATGTTTCTTTTTGACAGCGGGGAGGCTCCCCTGATAAATACATACATCGATATGTGTCGATGTAGGATAAATCAAATCAGCGGACGCGCCGTCAGGCCCAGTTGCTTGATCCACCACAACAGTGACGAGGTACTTCGGCCAGCTATTTGCGTCGTCTGAGTATGGGATCAGATTATGCGGCGCCCACGTCAGCGCCCCGTCGCTGTCCACCATCGTCCTGAGGGACGCCCCCGTATGCGTGAACAGCCCGTCAAACGTGGTCGCGGACCCCGCCTTGCGGTAGTACTCCGTGGCCCCGTCGAAGTCGGCCACGAGTTTGGGGCTGGAGCCAGCGACGGCGTAGGCGTCAGCGTCAGCGTCCGCCCCTTGCGTAAAGGGCGTCCGCATTCCGAAGATCGGAGATTCAAGGCCGCGCATCAGCCATGCCCGACGCTAACGGTCGCCACCCCATCGCAGTATGCATAGACGCGGACAGCGGCAATGCCGGGGAACATGTCCGACAGGCTCTTGTTAAGTTCGCCCTGGCCCGACCAGTAGACAATCGCCCCGGTCGTATCAGTGGGCGCCACTGCGCCGGTCGTCCCCTTGATGTAGACCGCATCATTCGCGCGGACCTGAAACGTGATCGAGGTCACGTCCGCATCAGTAACCTGCGTCCACGTCTGCGCCGGAACGCTGATGTCTGTCTGCTGGGCCATTACGCGCTCCTGCCAACGATTGCGATCTGGTAGGTGTTCGACGCCCCCGCCGAATTGGTGATGCGGAGAATGTCGCCGGTCCCCGCGGTGACGGTGCCGATGCCAGCCGCGTCAGGCGACATCAACATGAACATGCCGCCGGGCTTGATCGGGCCGACAGTCGGGGTCGTGCCGCCGAGGAAGCCGACGAAGGGGTTGGAGCCGCCGCCGATGGTCAGGTCGGTCGTGTTGGCGGTCCCGTCCTTCTGCTTGTTGATGATGAGGATGCCAACCAGCTCGGCGAAGGTCAGCGTCGTGCCGAACACGTCGGACAGGACGCCCGCCAGGTCGATGTCGTCATCGGTCGCAGTGGCCACGGTCCGCTCGGCGACATAGAGCAGGTCGGCGTTGCCCGCCCCGGTCCCGTCGGTCAGCTTCTGCGAGAACGCCACGTCATCAGACAGGCGGTCGGCGAAGGCGTTGGCCCCGCTCTGAATCATGTTCAGGTTGGCGGTGAATGTCGCTTGCAGGGTCATGCGTCAGTCCTTTCTGATGGTCTCTGAAAGACAGCCGGGCAGAAAGGAGGAACCGCCCGGCTGTCCTCAGAACTCACCGCTAGGTCCGGGCCACGGCGGTTCCGATCAGGGTGGGCGGCGCGGTGTGCGGGTCCTCGAGGATCGCGTACACGCTCAGGTCCGCGTCGGTGCCGGTGGTGCCGACCGCCGAGACGCCAACATAGCGATCCGTCCCGAGGTAGCCGAAGCTGCCCAGCACGGTGTTGTCGTCGCCATCGGTGACTTCCGTCAGCGTCAGCGTGTCGTTGACCGCATCAGCCGCCACAACAGAGGCCGCAGCCGCCGCCGTGGTGTCCGCCGAGTCCTGGAAGGTCACGGTGTAGCCGCTCGCCGTGCCGGCGTCGGTGATCGTGTTCGAGACCACAACCAGCGTCACCTTGTTGAAGCCCTTCACGTCCGCATAGCTGGAGACCGCCGGGGTCGTGCCGGAAAGAGCGAGGTTCCCGAGGTGAACCACCTGCTTTCCATTCAGTCCATCACAAAGCATATCTCATGCTCCTTGTGTTGAGCGGGAGGGCCGAAGCCCCCCCGGCAGATGGTTACGCCTTGAAGTTGATGACCTTCAGGGCTTCGTAGTCGATCACGTCGCCGCCAACCCGCTTCGTGCTGTAAAAATGCACGTAGGGCTTGTTGGAATACGGATCGCGCAGGGTGCGGATGCCGACCCGATCAACGATCTGGTAGGCCGCCCGCATGTCGCCGACAGCGATGGACAGCGAACCCGTCGCTGGGTCAGGCATGTCCTCGAACGAGGCGACCGGATAGCCGAGCAGGGTGGCCGGCTGACCAGCCGCGATGCCCGGCGTCCAGATGTAGGCGCCGTCGCTGTCCTTCAGCTTGCGCGTCAACGCCGCCGTGGCTCGGTTCATGAACCAGACCGCGTTGGCCCGGTAGACCGACTTGAGGCCATAGAGCGCGGTTATCAGCACATCGCCGCCAGCCGGAGCCGCTGCGAAGCCCCCGTTGACGCCGGTGTCGAACTGCTCGATGGCGCCCTGCTCGTAGGTGCCGGCAGAAGCCCAGTCGGCGTAATCCAGGAAGCCGCGAGGCTTGCCGACGCCGGTGCCGGTGCAGAACGCCGCATTCTCCGCGCGGGCAAACTTGTCGGCCACCTTGTCGGCGAGCCAGCTTTCGACGTTGACCATCCCGTCATCCAGGATGCCCTGCGTCGCCGCCGGGTTAGCGTACATTTCGTGAACCGGGATGCTCCACTTGCCGAGCGTCGGCGTGTCGGTCTCGGACCGGGCGCCCTTCTCGCTGACCCAGCCATAGGCCGCTTCGTCATTGTCGTGGATGCCCTCCAGCGAGGACGTGGAGATCGCCTGAATGGAGGCATAGGCCCGCATCGGGGAGGTCTCGTAGACACGCTGAACGGTGCGGCCCGACATGTCCGGGGTCACGACGTAGCCGCCGTCCGGGTTGGTGCCGGCGGACAGGGACTTCATCTCGTTCAGATGACGGACCTCGCCCGGCTCCAGAACCTCGGTGCCGGCGCGGACCCACTTGACGAACACGTCACGATAGCTGTCCATCTGATCCGGGGTCCACTCGCCGCCGCGCCCGCCCGCCTCGAAGCGATGCCAGTCGGCAGCCTTCTTGGTCAGGTCGATCTGCTGGCCGTCGGCGGTCTGTTCGAACCGGGACAGGCCGCGCAGCTTCAGCTCAAACGCGTCAAGCATTTGCTGCTGCTTGGTCATGTCGGCGTTGATCTTCTCGACCACCTCGACAGTGATGGGATCTTCGCCGCGCGTCTCAAGCTGCTTCAGGCGCTCGTCGTTCTTGGTCTTGAATTCCTCGAAGCCGCCCTGAAGGCCTTCCATCGCCTTCGCGACATCCACGAGGGTGGGGTCATGTTCGCTCATCGGATGATCTCCGTTGCGTGGTTGATGTTTGCAAGAAGCCTCGCGACCACTGCGTCATCCGCGCTTCTACCCTCTCGGCAGTCCCGCAGACCTGTGAAACCACGAGCCGCGATGGCCTTGGCTTCGGCACGAGAAAACCCTGCATCCCGCAGGGCAGTCTCAAACTCTCTGATCGTGTCCGACTTCGCAGCCGTGACATTCGCTTTCGGATTGCTGGGGAACGTCACCGCGGAGATTTCCCAGAGATCAACCTCGGTCAGCCGGCGCACCGATCCATTCGCCTCCGGCTCCGCGCTGATGGTGCGGAACCCGATGGACAGGCCGGAGATTGCCCCCGCCTTGTACAGCGCCATCGCCTCGGCACCGCGCCGCACGTCCTTCAGGACGCGCCCCTTCACGCGCAGGCCGTGTTCGTCCTCGGCCAGTTCGTCCCATATACCAATCGGCTCGTTGGGGTCATGCTGCCAGAGCATCTTCGGCTTACGAACACTGAGGCTCTTGGCGAACGCGCCCGGCGCGATGATGTCGGAATCGCTGTCCACATTCCCGAAGACTGCGCCATACCCCTCGAAGGTGCCGTCTTGATCCGGCTCCTTCTTCAGGTCCAGGTCCATCTTGAAAGTGAGTGTTTCCATTTCGCCCGCTGCCGCCACTGCGATTACGGGTGCATCCTAACCGCATTTTCCCCCGAGGAAAAGAATTTTCCTGCGAGGCAACTATCCGGCGGTCAGTCCTTGACGATATGGGAGATGCTGCAACGGCAATTAATGATGTTGCCCGCGCTGCCATTCGGGTCGCCGGGATACATCAGCCGCTCGCCGCCCACATCGAATGGCTCATCAAGTTCGCGGACCTGCTCATCAATAGAACTGTGCGACGTGCGGGTGCGGTCATCCTCAACCGCCACCCACTCCTTCTGGAGGTCCAGCCCGGTCTCCTTCGCCGCGCCATGCGCTCCGTAGTTGGCCGCGCCATGCACCTCGGTGCGGGCGATCAGCATCCCCCGCGTCTTGCTGATCCTGGGGACCGCCCTTGCAATCGCCTCTGCAATGGCCGGGAAGCTGTCCGCGTCCTGCCGCGTCCTGTTGATCGCGGTCACGATGTCCTCGCGCGTCGTCTCCGACACCTTGGTAATGCGCCGGCGGATCATCTCCAGCGAGATGTATTCCTCCGACAGCCGCAGGAAGTAGTCGAGGAAGTCCTTGCGCTCCAGATCACGCCCCATCGCCTTGCCCTGGCCGAGGATGCGCGAGCCAAACGCCTGCACGGTGAATGCCACCATGTCGCGATAGATCGTCAGCAGCCGTTGCTCATGGCCTTCAGGGATGGACGGGATGGCGCCAGACCGCGCGTAGCTGGCGAGCATCGCCACAGACGCCGCGCGGATCTCCGCCGTGAACTTGCGGCCATACCTGCGCTCGATGATCAGCATCAGGCGGGACTGCCGCCTCGCCTCCCGATGGCGATCAGCGTCAAGGAGTCGTCTTGCCATAGACCACCCGCATGACCTGCTTTACCTCATCGTCGATCTCAGCGTCAGTCATCGGGTCTTCGCCCTCGCCGGAGCCGGTGTCGTCGCCAAGATCAAGCGACACCTCGGACAGCGAGATCTGTCCGGAGTTGATCAGCACCACGTCGCCTTGCCCATCGGGCCGAGGCTCGTAGCCTTTCAACTCGCGCTTCTCATCCACGGTCAACTCGTTTGACAAGTTGGCCATAGCCCAGAATTGGGCGCGCTTCTCGGCAATGGCGGGGATCGCGTCGAGGTTCGGGCGCAGTTTGACGCCGTCGTAGTAGTAGGCGAGCCAGCGGTTCATGGCGTCGGTGAACATCGACACCAGCGGGATCACGGTGTCCTCCCAGAAGGCCAGCCGCGCTTCCTGGTAGTTGCTATAGGTGTTGTCGCCGGGGATGCCGAGAAGCTGCGGGGGAACGCCGAGCGTCACGCAAATCTCCCGAGCCGCCGCCGCCTTGGTATCGACCACGCCCATGTCGGATGGGGAGAACGCCAGCGACTGCCAGTTCATCCCGCCCTCCAGCAGCATCGGGCGCCCCGCGTTGGCCGCGCCGGAATGGTGCTTCTCAATCGCTGCGGTCAGGCGCGCGTACTGATCGTCCGTCAGGTTCTTGTCCGCGTCGGTCGCCAGGATGCCCGAAGACACCGCGCCATTCTGGAGCAGCCCCATGATCCACTTCGACGCCTCGTTGTGCTGGTCGATGGCGTAGGCGGCGGGCCGGACGGGAGACATGCCGATCCAGTCGTCAAGCGGGTTGAACTCCCGCAGGTGCAGGATCTCGCTGCGGCCATCTTCCTCGACCATGAACGTGATGTCGCGCTGGTTCAGGCTGTAAACGAACTTCTCAGCGTGGCCATAGGGACCGGCGTGGACCGTCACCCGGTCGGGGCGCAGCGCATAGAGTTCCTTGGGAACGCCGCCTGCAATCGCCCCCTCGATATAGCAGTTCCCGTCCAGCTTGAGATAACCGACTGCGGCCATCGCAAACTCGAACCACCCCTGCCGCGGATTCGGGCGCTTGAGCAAGTCCAGCACCGGATGCGCGTCCAGTTCCGTCTCGCCCTTCCACGCCTCGAAGTCGATTGTTGCAAACGCCTCGCCGATGCGGCTGATCGCCTGATAGGTTACCGAGTTCTGGGTGTATCCCTCTTGGGCGAAGGCCTCGAAGTTCCGGCTTGACCATTTCGCCACCGGCCCCGGCCTGACCAGCGTGGCCGCGCGGCTGGCCTTGGTCTCGATGGGCGATCCGGCGTCATGCGTTGTCGGCGCTGGTCCGCGCCGCAGGAAGTCGAATATGGCCATTGCGCCCTCGTTACGGATTGCCGCGCCATGCTACCCGCTTCCGGCGCGGAAATCAATCAAACACACTGAACGAGAAACGCCGCCCGAGACGGATGGCCGGGCGGCGTCATTGGTAAGGGCGCTTGGGAAGCACCGGTGAGGGTCCACTATGCCAACCAATCATGCCCCACGCAAGCAATTAAAGCGACCTGATGCGGATCTCCGCCCCACCAGCCCCGGCGATCCCCAGCATCTCGCCCACCGCATCCATCATGGGATCGATCTGGTCATCGTGTGGCGCATCGGGGAACGCCGCCGCCTCGGCCAGGAAGTCAGCGAGCCACGGCTGGCGGTCAAGGATGTACACATGCCCCGCCTCGATATGCGGCGACACGTCCTGCGCCCGGCTCACCTTGTCCCGGTTCCGGGGAATGCCGATGATCGGCAGGCTGTAAGGGCGCTCCCGCAGTTCCTGTATCAGCCCGGTGCCGCTGCTCTTGTCCTCGACCTTGAACGCGCGGATGGGCGCCCGGTAGTTGCGCGCCTTGTGCTTGTCCCAGAATGCCGTTGCCTCGCGCCGCAGTTCTGGCGCCGACCATCTGCCACGCGCCTGGTCGATCAGGATGCAGCCGCCGTTCTTCATCTTGCCCCACAACTGGAAGACGGAATAGTCGTGCCGCTGGTCCTTCTTCTGAGCGGTGTCGCCATAAACGGTCAGATACTCCAGTTCGGGGATGGCCCGGCGGAACTGCCACCAATCTTCCTGGAAGATGTTGCCCCCGGCGATCACGGGGTTCTGCTGATACAGCGCCTCGAAGTTGG
>Ga0070746_10000449_pt1 | contig 24316 bp, 25 predicted proteins | sample VirMetDEL_Mar_21_FD_77016 | JGI IMG/M metagenome (GOLD analysis project Ga0070746, IMG submission 77016) | Aqueous microbial communities from the Delaware River and Bay under freshwater to marine salinity gradient to study organic matter... | ecosystem: Environmental > Aquatic > Marine >...
CAACCACTATCGTTGATATTCCAATCGCAGGCATTGTGATACCAACTGCTGGTGGAGGTTAATGAGATATCTATGCACAATATTGTTATTACTTACATCATGTGCAACAATTGAAAAACGGTCTTTTCCAAGTGAGAGACCAAACGAGTTCTCGGAGGCGAGGAATCAGTACGATCTGAGATCCATTGATCCGCCAAAGAGAGGAGAACCACTCGTGGTGGCAGTCTACTCATTTCGCGATCTCACCGGACAAAAGAAGAGCAGTGATATGGGAATGTCACTCTCAACTATTGTTACTCAGGGTGCCGAGACTTATCTAATTAAATCTTTACAGGAGGCCGGAAATGGTACATGGTTTCGAGTTGTAGAACGAATCGGTATTGACAACCTTGTTCGCGAACGACAGATCATTTTATCCGAAAGACAGAAGGCCAACGCTCCTGATGTTTTGGCGCCTATGCTCTTTGCGGGTGTCATTATGGAGGGTGGTATTGTTGGTTACGAAACAAACTACGAGTCCGGTGGTGAAGGAGCTCGGTATCTTGGAATAGGTGCAAGTACGGAGTATCGCCGCGATAAGGTAATCATTTCACTGAGAATGGTATCAGTTTCAACCGGAGAAATATTAATCACGGTGCTGGTAGAGAAAAATATACTTTCGGTAAGAAGAGGTATTGATACATTTGTCATTTTTGACACAACATCAAGAGCTCTGGAGACTGAAATCGGAATGGCAAAGAATGAATCAATTAATAAGGCCATAAAACTCGCTATCAACGAGGGAATTCTCATACTTATTGAGGATGGTAAGGAATTAGGTTATTTCGAATAAGAGTATGGTATAAATAGACAAGAAAGGCAAACTATGAAAAAAGTCACATTTACATTGATGACTTTTATCATGTTCTTATTTAATGCTGTAGCGAATGAAATATATATAAAACAAATATCCGGAACCAGCAGTTCCGTAACAATATCGCAATCAGGTACAGGAAACACGATTGGAGATTCAAGCGCAACCACTCCAACCGTAGACATAGACGGAAACAGTCAAACAATCGTTATTGATCAGGGAGGTAGCAATAACTCTCTGACTGGTTATCTCAAAGGATCAAACTCTAACTACACCATTGATTTGACGGGTTCGTCAAACACTCAGACAATCAAATTGAACGCAACATCGTCAACATTTGACTTTAATGCAACCGGAAGTACGAATGATTTAACATTCAATGCGGGTGCTGTCTCACAGATCGATAATCTGAATTTTGATGCTCTGATCGTTGGTGATTCAAACACATTTGATATTGACATTCTTGGAGATGATGTAGTGGATGATATCGATATAGACGGAGATTCTAACGATATAACAATCGATCAAGCGGCGTTTACGGCTGGTGTAACCAATGGTCACATGATTACGCTTGATGTAACGGGTGATTCCAATACCATAACACTTGATCAACAAGCAACCACTACTCAGAACATCATTGAGCTTGAGATCAATGGAAGTTCGGGCACGTGGAGCGTTACGCAGCAGTAATTCTATTTCTTCTTCTTTCGACTTCAGCATTAGGTAAAACTATCGGAGAAGTCACCTATCTCAAAGGTGATGGTATGTTGAGTCGTTTGAAGGAGGAGTATGAACTTGCCGAGAAGTTAGGAGTAGAGTCAAACGATCTCATCGAAACCGGAAATGGTCTTACGAGTATTACCTTTGAGGACAAGACTCAGGTAAGAATCAAGGAGAACTCAAAGTTGGTGATCGATGATTTCGTCTATGATACGAAACCAAAGTCGGTCAATCGTCTGGCTCTAAAAGTGGCAATTGGCACGGTTCGATACGCAAGTGGAGGAATTGCAAAAAATAATGCAAAAGATGTTGACATACAAACTCCGGTTGCGACAATCGCCGTTCGTGGTACAGAGTTTTCGATGGTCGTCAATGAGATCGGAGGTTCAACAGTGATACTTCTACCGAACTTCGATGGAACGGTAGGAGAGATCGAGGTGATTACTCTGGCCGGATCGGTGGTGATGAATCAACCCTTTATGGCGACTCATGTGGATAGCGCCAACAGTATACCAACAAGACCAGTTGTGTTGGACATCACCGAAGACTTGATCTCAAATCAATTAATCGTCTCTACACCGCCCGAGCTCATGGACGCAGAAGAAGACGTTGAAACGGCAGTGGATAATATACTCGACATAGACTTTTTAGAGTTCAAAGAACTTGACATTAATCAACTTGATAGTGATGAGTTGGAGTTCAATGCGCTCGATATCAATTTACTTGATGTGGATTTTCTCATCAATCTACTTGATACAATACAACTCGTTGCGGATGCAATTACGGCAGACACAACCGAAAGAGTTGGATTTGACGAAGAGACACAAACATTTGGAATAGTGGATCGTAACGAAGGAACTCAAACGATTCAACGATTCGTCGGAGGAGACATATCAATCACCTATCCTCTTGGACTTTCTCCGACCATAAATATTAATCAGTATGGACAAGAGGCCATACTTAATCTAGGAAACGACAATGAGTTCTATATTGAACAAAATTAAATCTCCGATTCTATCACTTTTGTTAGTGACTGCAATTGGAGTAGCAAACTTCGATGTGATCGAGTCTTTTCGATTAAGATTCTTCGATCTCATCATAACCGAAGTTCCAAGAGAGATCGAACCAAGTCAGATTGTTTCGATTGACATTGGAGACGATACAATAGCTCGATTGGGACAATTTCCCTTTCCAAGAAACGAGTATGCACAGATCATTGAGACTCTTTATCTCAACGGAGCAGGTTTGGTGGTATTCAATATCGCTATGACTGAGCCGGATCGATTTGGACAGGACGAGTTCCTTGCGACGGCAATTGAAGGAATGCCAGTGGTTCTTCCGTATCTTGTTGGAAACTCGAATTACACGCCAGATCCAATTGGTGTGTCAATGATTGGAGATGTGGATCCAAACGATGTGGTGCCAAGATTCTCGGGTATTATACCAAATGTGGAGCCAATACAGAGTGCGGCGTTTGGTAAGGGAATATCGGTCACTATGCCGGAGTTGGATGGAGTGGTTCGAAGATTGCCAATGGTCATATCGGTCAATGGTGAACTCTATCCTTCAATCGTACTCGAAACACTTCGAGTCGCGGCCGGGGATCCTTCTTTTCAAATCAAAACAAATATTGGCGGAGTAGAAGCAGTTCGTATACCAAGTTTCTCTACTATCGAAACGGATCCTTTGAGTCGTGTTTGGATCGACTGGCAACAATCCGTTGAGTCAATTGACTTCGAGGATGTCAAAGACGGAGTTCTGAATGGTCGAATCGCAATCGTTGGTATGACGGCGGGTGGTATTACAAATCCAGTCGCTAGCGCCCTTGGAGAAGTCTTTCCGCATCATGTACAGTCTATGGCACTCTCTACTGCGATCAGTGGAACGAACATTTCACGGCCGGACTGGATGTATGCCGCAGAAATCGGTGGAATGATTCTTTTCTCTCTTCTCTGTTTGATTGTTTCTCGCTACTGGACTCACGGATATGTCTTTCCGATAGTTCTTGGTGCGATCTCGGGTTTGGGAGTGGTTCATATCTTTCTTCGCGAACAACTGTTGATTGATGTGGTATTTCCATTGATTGGTCTCTCGGTGGTGGTAGGACACAACTATGTGGTCAAGTTTTTGACAGAACTGAAACTCAAACTTCAAATCAAAAAGCAGTTTGGCACTTATCTCTCGCCCGCGTTGGTTGAGAAACTTCAAAAGAATCCCGAGCTTCTACGACTTGGAGGTGAGACAAGAGACCTCTCCATACTCTTTACGGATGTAAGAGGATTCACCGCGATCTCAGAACACTATGGTGAGAATGTTCAGGGCCTGACTCAAATAATGAATCGATACATGACGGCAATGACAGAACCTATTCTGAAAAACGAAGGAACATTGGACAAGTACATTGGTGACGCACAGATGGCGTTTTGGAATGCTCCATTGGATCAAATCGATCATGCCATACGATCAGTGATTACCGCTCAAGAGATGCTTGAAAGGTTGGATCGTTTTAACGACGAGATTACGGCCGAAGGAATACCGGCGTTTGGTATGGGTATTGGAATCAACACCGGAAGTGTGGTAGTCGGCAATATGGGATCAGATCAAAGGTTTGACTACACCTGTCTTGGAGATAGTGTGAACCTTGCGGCTCGACTTGAAGGTCAATCAAAGAACTATGGAGTTCGTCTCATACTTGGAGAGAATACCGCCGAGGAAGTAAGGCACTTTGTGAGTCTCATGGAACTTGATTGCATCGCTGTCAAGGGAAAGACAAAGGGTGTAAAGGTGTACACTATTGGAAGGACCACCGAAGCACACCACAAACTTCTGAAACTTTACTATGCGGGTGAGTGGAAAGAAGCGCTTGAACTTATCGACTGGTGTATCAAGGAGACCGATCACCACGAGGAATACTATCGAATCATGGAAAAGAAACTTCGATCCGGTTGCCCCGATAATTGGGATGGTGTGAATCGATTGACTTCAAAATAAACTTGACTTTAAAAACGCCCTATGTTATAAATACTCCTGAACACTTCCAACAGGGAGTTTTAACAATGGAGAAGAAAATAAATGATAGTTGCATTTCAAGCAATCGTTATGACGGCGATTGTGATCTACCTTTTCGAAGAGTGGAGACAATCTAGGCCGTTTAGTAAATAGAAAACAAAGAAGGGGAGTGACGAAAGTTGCTCCCCTTTTAAAGCACTATATTCCAAGATATTCTTGAAAATAATTGTTTCTCATTCTCCGGTATGATTCGATCAACAATAATGGATGGTGCGTATTCTGGTTTCGGTTCAAGTCTCAATCCATTTTCAATGCCAACCGGAAGAATGTCATCGACATAATCCATTGCTCCTCTTGGTTTGAGCCACTTGTAGTAGAGATCAACATTATTCGTCTCGATCAACACATCCATGTAAAGTTTGTGTTTAGCGAAGTATGTGAGATCTCGAAAAGAGAGAATATTAGTTGGAGGATTCGTTATTGCCGCTCGAACTATTAATCTCATTATTTACCTCCGGCGGATGGCGTGAAATAGAATCCAATTATTGCCGCCAAAGTGGTGATTGAGACAAGAGAGATGTGCCCCGTCGTGATTGTGGTGGTGATGTCGGTTTGGGCTGGGATATCGATAAGTCCCCAGATGAACTTATATCCTGTTTTTGACTCGGGTGGAGTGAAGGTGACGAGTTGGACTGTTGGCCAGATTGTGCAAAGTACCGAGATGACGAAAAAGTTGCACATCCCGATAACAGCCAAGAAACGGCGAGTAGCGCGAGTAAACATCGCAGTTTCTTTATCAGGTTCTCCGAAGAGGTTCTTTTGTAGTTCTGCATTTGCTCTTGATACCGCAAGTTCCCTTGCTAGCTCCCTTTTTTCTGCTGCTGCTTTCTTCTCGGCAATACTTGCAATGAGTCCACCAGCCATTTTGAGAAGAGATCCCATTCCGGTGGCACCAAGTGTTGATACGAGCATTGTGATGAGTCCAAACATAACATTTCTTAGTATTTAGTCTTGACAGGTTTTGTAAAAAAGAGTATAATTCTTTCGATCAAACAAATCCAGCCATTATCAACCTATCAAGACATCTTTAATACCATGAGTATTTATCTGATAATTTTAAAGATTTTTTACACAATTAGGTGTTGACTTTTCATTTCACTTCAAGTAAATTACTCGTATGACAATGATGATTAACTTCCCCAAAAACATGGGTCTTTCACCTCGGCCTTTGTCCGACTATGATTCTCTTGCATTGAGATTCTATCGCATGACTGTTGCGAAGAGTCCTAATCGCCCCTACTTGAAAGATATCACTGATCGATTGATTCGATATCACGGTGGCACTGGTGATTTAGACATGCATTTCAGCAATGGTAAAATGTTGAGTAAGTGTCGAATTGGTGTCAGTTAGTTTTACATGTTTTTTACACAATTAGGTATTGACTTTTAAGATTTCTTTCCCATAATAGTACGTATGATTAATGAATTAGTAATGATAAACGGAGAATGGTATGTTCTCGAAGAAATTGATGGAGATTCCATTTGGGTTTCCAATGACGATGGAGCTGAGTTTGAGTTTCCCATCGATGTTCTTGAAGATTAGTTTTACATCTTTTTTACACCTTTAACCCTTGACTTTCGTTTCAACCTCACTATATTAGTGTTATAAATTATGAATAGACCCGAAAAATTATCACTACTTCTGGACGTATTGAGAGATAATCCTCTCAAGAAACCTTCTCTTGCAAGAGGAGAGTTGGAATATCTGTCTCTTCTGGTTGATCTGGAAGAATCTGATATTCGTTTTCTCTTTCGGGCAAAGAACAAAAAGAGAGACACTCCTAGAGGTGAGTTTGATCTTTTTCTCATCATCAACTCTCTCGCAAAGGAGATCGCAAAGTTGAAGTATGTGGAATCGGTTTGTTATAATCATGAAGCAACTCTTCCCTCCGAAGAGGACATCGCCGAAGAGCTCAGTTTGTTGGGGACTCACATAGACTTCTAAATTTTTTTCATAACGCATGGGGCGAGAGAGTTTTTTTTGGTTCTTTTGTGTTTCTCTCTCGCTCCTTTTACTTTCCTTTTACAAATTATTACTTGACTTTCCACTCCTTTCAGACATACTGATTTATAGATGATGAAAACAATAACTATTACTGCCTCTCTTATTTCCATAATTCTCGCGATTACCGGAGAAGGTTCTCAACCAAAGGTTCGTTTCTCCGACGAGATTGTTGCCGCTACTTTGATTCTTGAAGCGGGTGGTGAATATCATGAAGGCGCAATGGAAGCGGTCAACGAAATCATCGTGAATCGTGCCGCAAAACGAAAGATGTCCGAAGCGATGGTTTGTCTTCAAAGGTATCAGTTCTCTTGTTGGAATGACAAGGACGCTCAAGCCGGAATTAGTAAGGCGATGAAACATCCTCGTTGGAATGAAGCATTGAGGATTGTTCAAAGTCCAACTACGAATTACACGAAAGGTGCTGATCACTATCACGCCGACTACATCAAGATTCCCTACTGGGCGAAAAGTATGACGATCACCACCAAGATTGGCCGACACATCTTCTATCGATAATGTATTACTGCGACGAATTTCCCGGCCTATTCACAATCCGAAAACCTATGCAACTTCAACTACCACTCATCTATGACGACGATCTCTATCCTCTTGATCCCACAATTTTTGACTCTCTTGATAAGGAATATTACGTTACCTTTTGGGTTGGAGAATCTCGAAATGCAACCATGTCCGGTAAGATCATCGGCCGAAGAAAAAACGGAAAATTTATTGTAGATCCGGGCGGGTCCGGATACCATCTCTTCGAGGCAGAGTTCTCGGATATTGTAAACATCTCATCACAAGAATTTTAATTATGGCAAAACGTAAATTCCTAAAAAACGGTCTGGTCGCCGCTACCGAGTCTCAATGGACTGGTGAAGAACCAACATGGCACGATGTCGATACGTGGACTGAGGAGAAAAAGAAGAAGACTTTGAGTCGGGCTCTGAACTTCTACAACTACTATCTGAACACCGATGACTATTTCCCTATCATTGAGGAGTATGTCAAATCAACGGATCGCCCCGACAACAAAACTACGTTGAAGATGATTCGTAAAGCGCCAAAGTGTATCGAGATCGTGAGTTGTGGTAAACTCGCAAGAATGATGAATCTTGGAATGCCAAAGTTCCACAACAATGTGGACTATGGTGTGGAAGTAGATAAGTATCTTCGCAAGATCTCAACTTTAGTTCCGATTGAAAGGAATACAACCAAGGACACCAAGAAGAAAGTATCGGTTTACGATATAATGCAAGAACGCATTCAAGAGGGAGTTCTTGTGCGTATGGATGAGATGCTGGATGAATGGATTCTGAATTCTACCACAAAAATCTCCAAGATCAATGTGGGATCTCTGCTGAAGAATGTAAATGCTCCAATCAGTTCTCTAGGAATTGTTGTAAACTGGATTGAGAAACAACGAGCGGAACTGATCGAAGCTCGTGATAAGACTTGTCATGACTCGGTAGAAGGTTACTCCTATCTCAATAAACCCGCAATCAAGAAACGAATCGCTCTTCTGGAAGAGATGTTGAATGATGTAGAGATCTACAAATCAACAAAAAAGACATCTCGCAAACCTCGAAAGACGAAGGAGAAGAGTGTTGACAAGTTGGTCGCAAAGATGAATTACCTGAAGTCGTCGCCCGATTACGGAGTTGCCTCGATCAATCCAATTAAAATCATAGGATCGACAAAGGTCTATCTCTTCAATGAGAAGTATCGCAAGTTGACAGTTCTTTCAACCACTAGTCTTTCCGGACTTTCGGTAAAGGGAACTACGATTCGAGATTATGACGAAAAGAACTCCTTCTCTTTGAAGATACGGAAACCCGAAGAGATACTTCCAATCATCGTAAGTAAAACCGAAAGGCAAATAACAAACGTTCTCAAGAAACTTACAACCAAGAAAACTTCGGCAAATGGTCGAGTCAACGATAACACAATTATACTCAAAGCATGATGACAGATGAAATACCAATTAAACCCGTAATTACTTTTGACGAACTTCGAATGAAAGTAGAGAAGTTTGTTCAGACGGATGAGATGTCTTACACCGAAGCAATCATTGATATCTGTAAGGATAAGGACATTGATCCCGAAGACATCGCAAAAATTATTCGTGGCCCATTGAAGGACAAACTTGAAGCCGAAGCAATGGAATTGAATATCATCAAGAGAACGACTGCATATCTTTTGTGAATGGTTATACTGCATATCAGATTTACCTGTCTCTTAAACTTCATTTCACAAGTGATTCCTACGATGCAACCAAGTATGGATTTAAGACCAGCTCTAACGAATCCACATTCACTCGGCGAAAGGACCGATTCTTTTTTGAACGAATAGCACGAAAATATAAGGAGCCCGAGGTTGTCATCGAATACTTCACGGCGAACTTTCTTGCCGGAGTCAAGTGGATAGGTGACATGAAAGAGGAGAACTACTCAAATTATGTCAAGAGAATGGAGTCTCTTTCTTACGAATTTGAAAATGATCTACGAACTCTTTACGAACAATGCGACTCCTTTGATCGAATCTGTACAAGTCCGATTCTCTTCGATTGTCTTTTGTCTGAAGAGATCTCAATCGAAACAATAGCTATCATCGATATTCTGGTCAACAATCTTCGGCGGCTCAAGAAAGATATTCGAGATCCGCTTGGAGTCTACACCGAACAAATTGAAAAAATTTTGAAGTATAAATTACTACTATCTCGAAGAAATATGCCGACAAAAAAACTCGTGAACACCGTAAAAAAAGTCTTTACAAAGTGATCGGTTTATGTTATATTACTTCTTCACACACAAAAAAATAAACTGTTATACACTAAAATATACTAAAATACTATGTCACCAACAAACAAAACCATAACCATCCCCCGCAGGAAACCTGAAGCAAAAGGAATGATGGTCGTTGAAATGAAGGATTGGCCTATTGATAAGGTAATACCTTCATCTAAGAACAAAAATAAAAATCTAGGGAGACCATGTGGGATCAATCCAAAACAAGTAGAGTCATTTGGAAATCTTATTAAAAATAGCACTTATAAACCCGAATATCATATTCCACCTGTCGGTGAGGTAATCGATGGATATCTACATCTATCTACTGGTGAAAACAGATATTCGGCTCACGTAGAAGTTTGTCAGAAAACATTTTATGCTGCATCAGTCGTCTGGGTCGATGAGGATGGCATGTCTGGCTCATACTGGAAAAAAGCATATACTAGTAACGAGAATGACCACAGAAGAAATGAGGTAGGAGGAGATCAAAGAACACCTCAAGGTATTGCTTCGGTGATTCTAAAAATGTTAAGTGATGGTGATATCCAACCCAACGATGAACAGATTGGTCGGGCATTGACAGACCAAAATATACCGAAGAATAGTGCTTCATGGAAAAATATATTAAATGATGTCAAATCTCAGATAGGTTTAGTTGATGTTGTACGTTCAGTAAATCCTTCTGAAGCTCGTAAATTGGAGAAAGACAACACGACATCTGATACTAATTGTGTTGCAAGGGTTCATAATAAAGAAACTCCAACGCACCGTGACTACACACCTCGACTTATCAATGATGTATTGATTCCTAATCTCAAAGGTTACTTGTCAGGTGAAGAGGTTAAAAATCAAAAGGTGATATATTACTTTAATGGTATGACATCACCTCAGATTCAGAAGGTGAGACCATTATTAGAGGATAAAACATTTCTTGATGATTTTTATCACAAAGTCTGCAAACCTTTCGTATCTTTATATGAATCAAATGTCTTTCATGAGAAGGTTAAAGTCACATTCCCTAATCAACTGAAAGGTGATAATTACCAAGATGGTTGAAATATACTATAATAAAAGTCTTTACAAACCAACAATAATCTGTTAATATACATAAAATACAAATAATACTATGTCATTCGAAAAACTCAAAGCAAATCGACTTGCGTCGATAGAAAAGTTGGTAAATGCCGCCGAAAGCGTCTCTGAAAAAAAGTCTTATGGAGACGACCGAGAGTGGAAACCAACTGTAGACAAAGCAGGTAATGGTTATGCCGTTATTCGCTTTCTGCCTTCGTCTAATGCCGAAGATTTACCGTGGATCCGTTTCTGGGATCATGGTTTCAAAGGCCCAACCGGCAGGTGGTATATCGAGAAGTCTCTTACTTCAATCGGTCAACAAGATCCGTTGAGTGAGTTGAATTCTCAGTTGTGGAACTCGGGAAGAGAGGAAGACAAGGAATTGGTTCGTCAACGTAAACGTCGTCTGCATTACGTATCGAACATTCTTGTGATCTCCGACTCAGCGAATCCGACAAACGAAGGTAAGGTCTTTCTTTACAAGTATGGAAAGAAGATCTTCGATAAGATCATGGATGTGATGCAGCCTCAGTTCGAGGATGAAAAACCTATCAACCCATTTGACTTCTGGGGTGGAGCGAACTTCAAGTTGAAGATTCGTAATGTTGAAGGTTATCGCAACTATGATAAGTCAGAGTTCGATTCTGTTACTGAACTCTTTGATGGTGATGAAGAAAAGTTGAAGAAGGTCTATGACAGTCTTCATGGATTGAATGAGTTCATCGATCCGTCAAGTTACAAGTCATACGCCGAACTGAAGAAGAAGTTATACGAGGTACTTGGTGAAGAGGATATCGCCAACACCTTTTCGGTAGAACAAACTACCGAGCTCAATGAGACCCGTGAAGAGCGAGTGGACGCACCCGCACCGAGGAGCGAGGATCAGAACGTTAGTTCATCAAACGATGATGATGGTGAGGAAGAAGACACCTTGGCGTATTTCGCCAAGTTGGCTCAGGACTAACCGAACTGATAAACAAATACAAGGGGCGATACTGGAGAAATCCGGTATCGCCTCTTCTGGTATGTAACAGTTTTTATGTTACTAAAAACCGTATGCCGCGGTCGTTAAAGACCAAGATTCTTCGGCGTGTCTACTATTAGATACGTTTACGTTCGAAGCATTTACGGTTGTGTTTTGAGGAGCGGCGCCACCTCCACCACCCGCAACGATTACTGGTGCCCCTTGGGCCTTCGAGTCGGCGATATTGGACATTCCAACTTCCATTTGAACGCCAGTATTATTTCTTGATGCAGGAGAAAGTATTCCCACTCCCGTTTGATCACCAGTATTTAGTTGGTTGTCACCCGACACAATACTTCCTCTGACTTCCGCCATGAATTTGAACATCGTGGAGGCTTCTTTCAACTTTAATTTAGAAAGATTTTTCAATTGTCCTACAAAACCTTTAAGAGAATCGGTCATATCGTCTATTTTATCAGAATCAAGTTTCTCTAATGATAATGCTATAGAATTAATTGCTTTGGATGATGCATCTAATCCGGAAGACTTATCTGCAAGTTCTAGGAATTTTTCAATTGGATCACCACCAAAGAAACTCAACAATCCACCAATAGCAGAACTAGATCCAAATGCAATAAGAGCGGCAGATACAGCTGCTATTCCAGTACCAGCAGTAATAAGACCTAGACCAGAACCCGATAGTTGCACAAGTGAATCGATAAATCCAGTTAAGAAACTACCCACCGATCCAATTACAGTGCTTATAACATTACCAAATCCTTCAATGAATGGTGTTAATGTTGATAATGCTTTGCTAAAGATACTGAAGGAGAGTGCAGCTGGAATCATAGAAGCGCCCAACGCAGCAATCGCGGCCGCTCCTATAAATATTGCTGGTGATATAAATGATAATCCAAAAGCAGCTGCTCCTAAGAGTGTTAATGTTCCAATTCCAATCGCAACACCTTTCCAATTGACATCGGAAAACATATTAAAGGCAAAGGCGGCTGGAATTAAAGATGCTCCCAACGCAGCAATCGCAAGAGATCCTATCAAAATCTGAGGACCGAGTTTTCCTAGTAACGCCGCTCCAACTCCAAGCACGCCCAAAGTCGTGACACCTAACGCTACTTGTTTAAAGTCTATACCAGTAAATTCTTTCAGTGATTTTCCTGTAACAAGCAATGCACCACCCAAAGCAATAAGAACGCCTGCTCCTATTAAATATTTGGGATTTGATATTGATTTAAGTCCTTTCCCAAGTCCAGTCAAGAATCCTTCAAGTCCCTTTCCGGCGCCTTTTCCAATTCCAGACATTACTCCACCAATTCCACCGCCAACACCTTTACCACCAAGACCGATTTTAGATGTAAGACTTTCTTTAATTGAATTTAAAATACCACCACTTTTCTCACTTTTAGAACCATCATTTTGATTATTATTATCAGATATAGAATTGAGTGCCTCGATCTGTCTTTCCTGTCTAGCAATATCTTCTTTACGATTCTCTCTTTCTTGTAATATATTACCAGAAGAATTTTCTACTAATGTTTTTAGAGATTCGCTTGAACTTATAATATTTTCAGATATAGATTCTAAAAGATTTGGAATTTCTCCATTCGAAATATCACCACCAGCAACATCCAAATCACCACCAGTACGACCTAAATTACCAGTCATTGAATCTATAGACTGTTGTGGATCAAAATCCTTTGCTGCTTTGGATAATTTATTTAATAGACGCTGACGAATCAAGAAGAATCTAGTCCTTGTGATAATATCTTGGTCTGGTGATGATCCAAGAATACTACTAAGAGACATCTTATTATCAATTTCTAATTCGACATCTTTAGTTTTCTTTTCAACTTTTTCAAGAATATTTTTCTTTATTCTTAACCACCTAAGAGCATGGATTATATTTAATTTAGGAGATTCACCAAGAATAGAAGATAAAGATAAATCTTTCGCTTTAAATTGAAGTTTTTCAATACTTTTTGTAGCATTATCTATCGATTTAAGTATATTTCTCTTAACCTTTAAGAATTTGAAACCCAAAACAAAATTGAGATTATCCAAATTTTTTGTATCTCCCATCAAATCGGATAGAGATATTTTGTTATCAATAGCAACCTCTAATTTCCCACCTGATGTAGCTTTTTCAATCGAATCGATAGTGTTGGCTTTTATAACGTCAAGTTTAGCAGCATGTTTTTCACTATCAGAAGAGACATCTCCCATAAAATCCGATAGAGCGATAGTCTTATCTAGCTTGACCTTTAATTTACCACCCGATGTAGCCTTTTGAATCGAATTAAGGATGTTATTCTTTATACGATCTAGTTTTTTCCTGAACTTTGAATTGTCAGAAGTAGTATCAGAGATAAAATCACCAGTCTGTTCTTCTATGGATGCTTGTAACTTTTTAGTAATATCACTAAGATCTTTATCTTCTTTATCCATTTTTCTTTATTCTTTCGTTTTCTTCTCGAATGTAATCTAACAACATTGAAACATATATCTGCCTTTCCCAAGGAATCATATTGTCCAGTTCAGTCAAACTATACTTGTGATGTTGCATCATCGAGAAGTTAGTTTGATAGTGGTTCGCTAAGGAGTCGTGAGAAAGGCTTAGGTAAAAAAAGATTGTAGTCCACTCAATTCGTAAGAATTTTTATGACCACATTTTTCACAGGTATATTCAATAGTGTGTTTGAGGGTTGGTTGGTTTAAAATGAATTCTTGTATTTTTTCTAAATGTTGATGTGAAAGAGAATCTACAAAAGTCTCTAGTTCTTTCTTTGAACAGGTAGAAGCACTGTAGACATTATCAGAGTCATATATAGAATCAATTGATGCGATCAAAGCCGCGGAAATGGCATCTTTCCCCTTTGACTTTGTAACATCAGAGAGGTTGATTGGTTTCAATGTAATCCCCACCGAATCATTTAATTTGATGTTAGGATCAATCTGCTCCGAGGGAAACTGGACTTCAACTTCTTCAAGATTTAATTCTACTTGATTGTATTCTCCACACTCGTTACATTTCAGTTGAAATGATACAAATTCACCCACACTCTTCGATCTGATCTTAAGAAAGATGTATTCAAGATCATACATCGGAATCTTATTAACATCAATTTTCGAAAATGTGCAGGATTCAATAATATCCTTTACTGCTTGAAGTATCTGATTTTCGTTTTCAGATTCTTGTGCAATCATAAGTATCTTTTCTTCCTTTACAAGAAAGGGTCGATACTGCAATTTCTTTTTAGTCGAAGGTACAACTAGGTTATACTTCGGCGCTTCTAATACTGGTAATGGCATAATTTATATCAATCTATTATTTGCTTGAAGAGATGCAATTTTTTTCATGTTCTTCTCGTGTGGTGTCTCGCCTCCAATTACATTTTTATTATTACGACCGATGGAGGAGGCGATAGATCCCTCGGTTTCATAATCTTCGTATGTCAGTGTGACATTCAATTTTTGTGTTTCCGCTGATGCGTTATTCAACTCAATTGTATTGACTGTTACGGGAAAGGCGTTTTTCAATTTAACACCATAGACCGGAACGTTCTGTTGGTTTAATTGTTGTATTGTTACATCTGTAACGTATTCTTTTTTGTAACCAACCTGATACGTTTCGGGATTGACTATTAGATCCAGCCAACGATCAAAAAGTTTCTTCATGTGATAGTCATTCGTTAAATGAAAGACAAAATTCACATCCTCATTAAAGTAACCTTGAGGATTTTTTATGCTCTGTCGATAATTTAGATGTTGTTTATCCAAAGTTTGGATTTGTCTACCCGGCAAAGAACAACTCTCACAAAGAATAGAAATGTCTCTTGGTTCATTTGAAAATTTACCAGGCCCAAAATTTTGACTCTTAAGATTAGTTGATGGATTCTGTAAATCCAAGTTCAGAAGCGTTTGCGACGGAGGATTCATGAATATCGCAAAACGATTTGTGGGAGACAATCCACTTCTTCGACCAATGACTGACTTAAAGTCATCGATTGTGGTTGTACTTCTCGTACCTTGAATTTTGTTGACTAAAGACATTATGCTATGAGTTTACGTGATTTATTCCAAACGGTTTGTCTCTTATTCTTCACAAACTGATCGGTGGGCATAAAGAGTGCGGCTTCCCATTCGGTCGCCGGAACTTCTGAGACTCTTGATGTAATGTGTGATGTAAGATATCTTTTGAAACAGGGTTCGAACTCTTTGAGTTTACGAGCGCCTGACAAAAGACCATAGGATAAACGAAATTTTGTGGTTCGATCATACTTCTTATTTGTCATGTAATCCATTAACTTATCAAAGAAAATCGCTCTTCTCTTTGGATCAAGGTAATGAAGATTCAATCCATAGAAACCCTTTGGTGCTTTATCAACCATAATGATGAGTGGAAACTTATCGTAGTAGGGAAGTGTTTCCTTTGTCTTTGGATCGTAGAAGTACATGAACATTCGGCCAGTGAGAGGTTTATTTACCTTAATCAAATTCTCGTCTTTGAGTATCTGATTTCGATTTACACGAGTGATATTGCGAAGTCGTTTTTGAAACCACTTCAACGACTCTTCGGTACGAGGTGTTACACCTGAACGAAAAGCATCAGCTTGCAATTTATCGAAATACGATTTGGCCATGAATCTATTTATAAGATTAGGTCAACAATTTTATTCCCATTTTCTTTAATGTGTCTTCGGTCCAAATATCAAATATGAATCCGCGATCCTCACAGTATTCCTTTGCCGCATCCCATTTTGAAGTGTTCTTAATATAGGTCATCACTTCGTTCAGATATGTCTTTGTCTTTTTTGATCGATCTCGTGGAGGAACGGTTTCCTTTTTTGGTTTGATTTCAATCAGATACTCCTTGTCCTTTGTTTTGATATAAACATCCGGATAATAACGATGGAGCTTTTTGTCTGTTTTGCATCGATAAGGAATGATAATCTCTTCGCTCGACCATTGAAGAACACTTGAATTTTCATCACACCAACGAAAAACCTGTCTTTCCCATAGAGATCGAAAGATAACTTGAGTTGGATTACCCTTATACTTGCTCGGATTCTTTACTTTATATCTTCCTTTATACGACATTTTTTCTTATAAATAAGAACAGAATCTATTTATCTATGCCACAACCACTATATCTCTCAGGTCTCGGAAAACAACAAACTGCGTTAGCAAGAAACGCAAGATCTCAATCCTCTTCATCGGTCTCTGGTATAGGAAATAATCTGCCGGGCAATACTTCAAACTTACCTTCATATATAACATCAAAAGACACAAGTGCTTTAGTTTTCCCCGTTGATCTTCGAGGTCAACCAAATGTCAATATCATTGAATTTACCGCTCATGAGAAAGGGACTAGTGGAGTTAAACAACATCATATCTTTTTTCCATGTCCGGCAAATATTACGTTTAATGACTCTGCGACTTACAACACAGTCGATCTTGGAGTGATAGGAGGAGGATTATCAAAGATTGTGCAAGAAGGTAGTTTTAGTCCAAGTAAAATAGCCGAAAGCATAAAGAGTCAAATTGGTGGGGCCAACGCAAGTTTCTCAAATGCAGAAATTATATCTGCCGCGGCCCAATCATTACCAGCCCCAGATGCAATAAAAGGAGCGGCAAGGTTGAAAGGTAGAGCTCTTTTAAATCCAAACACAAATACCACATTTAGTGGAAACGCAATACGTTCCTTTACCTTTGGATTTAAGTTAATTGCGAGATCGCCCGAAGAATCCGAAATAGTAAGAAAGATTCATTCCAAATTTAGAGCATTTACATACGCAGATTCTCGATCAGATGCACAAAGTCTTTTATTGGCCTTTCCTCCAACATGGACTATTCGTTTCCTTGATGGAAATGTAAATGAGAATAGATTCATACCAAAAATTTACTCGTGCTATTTGGTCTCGGTTGAATCAAGTATTAACTCAACAACAAATATGTTTCATGATGATGGGGCTCCGCTTGAAGTGGATATCAGTGTATCTTATCAGGAAACACGGGTACTTACAAGAACGGACATCGATGATCTCGAAGCTGATACTGTCGGTGCTAATCGAGGAATTGACGAGAATGGCGTTCCACAAAACACCACTGGAAACATTACCTTACCTAAAGAAACATCTGTAGAATAATGGCATTTTTTCAACAATTTCCAAAGATACAATACGATCTTCAAGAAACAAACGACTTCACTGAGCGAGTCGATATCTATCGTCATGTTGACGTAGATACTATAAGATCTGATGATTTTACGACCTATCTCTATTATAATATACAAGAAGGAGAAAGGCCTGATATCGTTTCACAAAAGTTGTATAGAACACCAGATTACTATTGGACATTCTTTATCATTAATGACTTTCTTCAATCCGGATTTAACGAGTGGTATAAGTCATATATAGATTTTCATCGAGGTATAGAACAAGAGTATGGTGATCATGGTGCCTTTATCTTTTTACCAAACTTAGCGACTTCATTGTCCGAAATTTCTTCTGCTCTTGATAGTCCTCTTAATAGTCCTCAGAACGATTACACTCGAAATATGATGAATGGATTGGATCTGAATTATGACTATCTTCGTTTTCTTAAGACTGGTACTTCACCGGAATCAACTGCCAAGATTGAGAGATATGACAATTTCCTCTTGCAGCTCGTAACATACGATGCATCCGATGCGAATTTCTATAGCACGAATGGAATATATCAATTTGCATTTTCATCTGACGCCACCGAAACACAAAAATCCTCTTGGCTTGAAATATACACAAACTACCTCAAATCAATTAATGCGATTACCGCAGATGTTGATACTCTCACCGAAAGCGACTTGTCAACATATACTTATCGACCATATCGAGCGTATGACGAATTGGTGAATGCTCCTCATGGTTTCGAATCAACCGATTCTCCATTTGTTTATATTGGTGCCTATGACGCTCTTCATCCTAATCGAGCATTGGGTAATATTAGCAATATTCAAACGTGGTTCGAATACGAGCAAGAGAAGAATGAAGCAAGACGAAGAATAAGATATGTTCGTCCAGAATTCGTTGAAGCTTTCGTCGAAGAGTATCAAAATTTAATTAATTCATAATGGCAATTATAGGAAAGAATCTTGAACTTGGTTCAAACAAGGCGAGTATTCCCTCTGCCTATAAGTTGGAACATATCTACATCACAAACTATAAAGGTGATGACCCAAAAGATATTAAGAACATAGCCGTTAAGATGGAGATCAGTGAGAGTCTTTACTCCCAATCTTTGATGTTAAAACTTACGTTAAAAGATAGTACAAATTTTATCGAAGAGTTTCCGATCATTGGCCAAGAAAAGATTGAAGTCATCATAAAGTATAAGAAAAGAAATGGAGATGACAAGAATCTTAAGTTGAAATTTTTTATTAGCGAATATCCGACTTATGGAACAAGTGATAAACAGGTTTACGTTCAAGTCATCACTTTAGTTGGTATATCCGAACAATCATACATTTCAAATCAAAAAAAGATATCTCGGTCTTATACTAACAACACCGCCAATGAGATTCAAAGAATACTTATCGAAGAGTTAAATCTTCCAAAAAACAAGTTTCGATATTCAGAGGATGCAATTAGTTCTTCGAAGGGAATCATCGCAAATCAAAGACCTATGGATGTGATCGAATGGTTTCGAAAACAAACATACGCCGAAGATAGTTTCTCACCTTTCTTCTTTTTTCAAACACTCAATGGAAGGTATAAACTCTTTTCGTTGGCATCTTTGGTGAGTGAGGATAATAAAGTTTTTGAAACGTATTATGATTCAAGGGGTTTCACCTTTGATGGAAATACAGATGGAGATTTTCGTCAGAGAGAGCTAAGAATTTTGAGTATCTCATCAGATTTGAAACTGAACAAAAGTATTCAATCTCGAAGAGGTGCATTTGCATCACAGAACAATTACCTTGATTACTCAAACAAAACTTATACGAAGTATGAGTATAACTATGGATCAGACTTTGTTGATTCTAAGCCAACACTTGATGGAAAGAAAATATTATCCGATAAATTCTTAATAGGAGATGATAAACTAACAGACTTTACTCGAGCTCACTGCGAATATCTTTCGTTAAACTCAAAAGCATTTGAGGGTAATACCAACTACAATAACATGAGTAAGATATCGCGTCACTTTATGAATGCGTATAACGCTCTATTAAATACCTTCACTCATGATATACGATTAAATGGAAACTTTAAACTGAACGCCGGAAGAAAAATAAAATTAGAATTCCCAAAGGCAATTGATCCAGTTTCCTATAAGGATTTTACAGGTAAAAGTGGAGAAGCCGATCATAGAAACAAGTTTCTTTCCGGAAAGTATCTCATCACTTCGGCGATTCATGAGTTTGAGAATGATGAGTATTATGTGAATCTTCGAGTCAAGAGAGATTCTTTTTCGGTTGACTTGGACGATTCACCAAAACAATTATAATGAATGAATACGGAGACAGTTTTGTCGGAGGACATTTTCTTTGGTTCACCGGAGTAATTGAAGATGTAAACGATCCCGAAGAAATGGGTCGTTATCGTGTTCGTTGTTTTGGATATCACAGTGAAAATAAAGGAGACATTCCTACCAAAGATCTTCCTTGGGCAAATGTGATGATGCCCGTTACTTCGGCTTCGACATCTGGTATAGGTCAATCCGCCACTGGTCTTGTTCAAGGTTCGTGGGTGATCGGTTTCTTTCGTGATGGTAGAAATGTGCAGGATCCGGTTATCATGGGATCCATTCCATCGATGTTTGAATCTCGGCCGGAATACTCTCAGGGATTTTCCGATCCGGATCGAGTTTATCCATTAGAAGATTCTTTGAAAAAACCCGATACTCCTCAGCCAGCTCGAAAGGATTACAAGGATTCCGCAGTTTATAAGAGTAAACAATCCTCGCGTAATACGGTATCAACAATTAGCACGGCTGATGCTGAATCATGGTCATTGCAGGATCCGGCGAGTAATATAGTACCAATCTATCCAGACAATCATGTCTATCAGAGCGAGTCTGGCCACGTTGTAGAGTTTGATGATACGAGCGGAAAAGAAAGAATCTCGGTCTTTCATAAGTCTGGATCGTATGATGAGGTCAATGCGGCCGGTGATCGATCCGTTGTGATAATTGGTGACTCTTATGAGGTGGTTATTAAGAATAAGAATATATATATTAAAGGAAACCTCAATCTAAATGTTGATGGTAATATGAACACAAAGGTTTCCGAAAATTACACATTAGACGTGGGGAAAGAAATGAAAGTTACCGTTCGAACAAAACAGGAAGTTAGTGTAGGTACTAATCAAACAATTACCATTGGTGAAGGTCAAACAATGAGCATTACCGGAATTCAAGATATAACTGCCACCGAAGGGACCAAAATCAATAACAATGTTGATGTAACCGGAACGATCACTGCCACAGTTGATGTGATTGCAAAGGGAATCAGTCTTGTCGGTCACAAACACCGTGATAGTGCTGGTGTCAAGCCGGGTATCACTACGAAACCTATTTAATAAGTTATGCCTGATTTAAAAGTAACAGACGATTCACCACAAAGAGTTGGTTATTTCGATGAGTTGAACTCACCAAATACTTCGGCATACACTTTACCAAGAGTCGCCGGTTCAAGTGGTCAAGTAATTACAATTGACGCTAATGGTGATTGTAACTTTCAAAGTGTTGGAGCAATTGGATCACTTGGTTCGATTGAGTTTCGAGTTATTCCGTATTATGATAGTGTAAACGCAGCCGCTGATGATTGGGATCCAGTGGGTAAGACTATTACACCTGAAGTTATTTTCAATCTAAGTTTAATTTCATATTCGGCAACCAAAGCAAATAATACTTGGCGATATGACGAATCCACTGGTCTTACTTTTTCTGGTGGTACTGAAGACACCGGAGTATCAAAACCATCACTAGGTTTTGCGACACATACTGACGGAAACACAAATCCAAACGTAACTGGAAATTTCATATACACTGATGCAGGTGGTACGGACAATACATTTTCTTTTCGTATTGATTGGATATTAATACAAGAAGGTGCTGCCGGTTCGGATGGTGCTGCCGGAACTGCGGCGAGAGGTGTAATACTGACTGCATCCGATCAGTCTATTGAGTATAATAAGGATGGAACAACACCAGATCCCACAAGCGTAACAGTTTTTGCAGAAGCTGTAAATGCATCTGAATCCTCAGATGTTTACTTTGAGTTCTTTATTGATGATGTGTCACAGGGTGCTCCTACTGCTGCCGGAAATGATTCTCCGTTTGCCGCTCAGATTACTATCGCATCTCCAACAACAATTGGATCTCCTAAGAAGGTTGAATGTCAGATAAGAGAAGGTGGAGCGTCAAACCCAATTCTTGCTCGCGATCAAATCGTCATCTTTCCTTTGAAACAGGGATCCGACGCCATTACGATTATTCTGAGCAATGAAGCTCACACTCTTCCAACAACAAATAGTGGAACAGTTACTTACACCGATTCCGGAACAGATATTGAGGTTTATGAGGGAACAAATCAATTGGGATACGATGGTATTGCTCCCTATCCAAACTCAACGTATCGTGTAAGTGCGGTTGGAACAAATGTTACGGTATCCACACCAACTACTGTTACAGATACATCACCCTTAGATCTTTATTCTCCTCAAACTGGATATGTAAGGAGATACGGTGATCATAGCAATATGACTGCCGATAGTGCTTCGATTGAGTATACTATCACAGTTAAGAATGATGAAGGTGTAGAAAGAACTTTCACAAAGAAACAATCCTTGGCAAAATCCATTCAAGGTGGAGAGGGTGCAGATGGTACAGATGGTAGAACTGTAACTTTGAGTGCCGGAGATCAGTTATTCGACTACGATACGAATGGTGCAAATCCCACTGGCAAAAACTCTGGTAACAACACGACCGTCATTACCGCTACTGCTCGCAATACTTCCGCAACACTTTATTATGAATTCTTTGTAGACGACTCTTCGGTACAGGGTCCGAATACATCTAATACCTACAATTATACTGCTCAGGCGGATATCGCAGATATGCCTGATAAGATTGAAGTTGAGGTTCGCGAAGGTATCAATAGTCCTCCATCTATTGTAGCCAGAGATCAATTCACAATCTTTGGATTACAGCCAGGTTCAAGTGCGATCACTATTGCAATGTCTAATGAGGCCCATAGTATAAGAACTGGTCCTCTTGGAGATTCTCCATCCGCTAGTTATCCGGGCTCTGGTACAACCTTTGATGTATTTGAGGGAAATGTACAATTGGATTACGATAATTCTCCTCCGTATGATAAGTATGATAATGGATCTTTTCGAATAAGCGCTGATATTAGTCCAACTAGCGATATTACAATTGGTTCTGCATCAACAGCTGCAAACGGAAAAACTCGAATCATTGGTGATCACAGTAATATGGTCAATGGTGATGACCAAATCGTTTATGAAGTTACTGTTAAAAGAGCTGATGGTACCGAAACAACCTTTACGAGAACTCAGACCTTAAACAAGTCCGAAAGGGGAGAGGATGGAGAGGACGGAAATGATGCAAAAACCGTAAGACTCACGGCTGACGACTATGTGATTGAGTACGATCAAAGTGGAAAGAATCCAACTCCAGCCTCAACAATTACTCTTACTGCAACTGCTCAAAATTTTGTTGATCCGTATTTCAAATTTACGGGCGATGGAATTACAGATGAAACCGTTTATACAGATGGAACTGGAGACAGTGACACTTTTAGTTTTTCTGTTCCGGCTGATTACTCGTCTACACCTAAAACAATTCGAGTCGGTGTTGCAGAGGCAATCGCAGATACTGTTGAAATCGCATTTGATTCAACCACAATCGCATCCGTTAAAGAAGGATCGGGAAATGTCATGGCATTTCTCAGCAATGATTCACACGTTTTTCCGGCAAATTCAAGTGGAGCAGTATCGTCTTATTCCGGAAGTGGAACAAGAATTGAGGTTTACGAAGGTGCAACGGAACTTGATTATGATGGAGTAGGAACTTCGAATGGAACATTTACTGTATCAGCATCAGGTACAAACATAACGCCCGGTTCGATTAGTGAGTATGATTCTCCTCCGGTCAATTCGCCGGAGGGATATAAAGCTTTAGTTGCAGATCATAATGGAGTAAACGATGGAATTGATAATAGCACAATCGTATATACAATTTCCGGAACAAGAGGAAATGGTGATGCCTTTTCAGTCACAAAGAATCAAACTTTTAGTAAATCCAAAAGTGGTACAGATGGCACGAATGGTACTGACGCCGCTGCGGTCAAATTGATTGCAGACACACATGTTATTCCTTATGCGACAGCCGGAGATGAATCACCCGAAACTACAGTTGGATTTACTACCGAAATTCAGAGTATCACAAATCCTTATTACGAATTTTACGTAAATAAACTTGATGGTTCCGGAGACGTTGAAAAACAGGCCATTAGCACAACATCAACGTTTACACTGGCGGATGCTGACGAACCTGCTATTGGTAAATCTGTTACTGTAAAAGTAAAGGTATATGAAGGTGACTCGTCTGGTGTAGAAGAACCAGTTGCAATTGACTCCGTATCAATTTACGCAGTACAAGGTGGATCTGATGCGATCATTGGATTTTTGACACGGTCGTCTTACATAGTAGTAGCAGAAAGTGACGGAACGGTGGACACAGCAAACTTGGGAGCCGCCGCTGGTGGAACTTACAAAGTATTTGTTGGTAACACTGATGTTACCACGAGTTGTACATTTTCGGTG